>Ga0209702_10000171_pt1 | contig 129341 bp, 87 predicted proteins | sample FRY01_FD_187210 | JGI IMG/M metagenome (GOLD analysis project Ga0209702, IMG submission 187210) | Freshwater microbial communities from Lake Fryxell liftoff mats and glacier meltwater in Antarctica - FRY-01 (SPAdes) (version 2) | ecosystem: Environmental > Aquatic > Freshwater > Ice > Glacier...
GGACGGGGGCGTCGACCGGGGTCACCGACCCCGGCTACAGCTGCTACAGCAGCTGCTGCTGGGGGCGGACGGGCACTTTGGACCTTCGTGGCCCGAGAAATTCGCTTTCCGGGCGGGGGCGTCGTCGCTATGCTGAGTCCGTGCAACGGCTGATTGAGACATGCGTGGTGCTCGCGCGGGCCAGCCTGAGCGAGAGTGATCGAGTGAGGCGCAAGCGGGGGATTCCGGGAGGGGAGGGAGGAAATGGAAAGCACCGGGGGCGTGCAAGGTGGAGAGTAGCAGGGGCGCGCCGTGTGGAATGGGAATGCCGCTCGCCAAGTGCCAGGGAACTTGGCCCTCGCTCGGTTGAGACCCTTTTGGAGCGAACCTGGGGTGCGGCAGGGCATGATTCCTAACGGCGGAAGATGGGACTTGGGGCGAAGCAGAGAAGCCCAATTCCGGGCAAGTAATGCGGAGCGGGCTCGCACCGAGCCTTGGCTGCATACGAGATCATAAAAGGAACGAACCAAACGCGGGGCCGGGGCACGCGCCGCGGGCACCGCGCCGGCGAATGGGTTGGAGTCGGCGAGAATTGTGCCAACGGCGCGCATGCTCGCTACAGCCTCGGGAATGCGGTCGCCGCTTTGACCAGGGATTCCGTGCCTACCGACGTGTAGAGGTCGGAAATCTGTGCTGATTCGTGGCCGATGAACTTCTGGACCACGGCCGCGGGGATTCCTGCCTCTTTCAGGAACGTGACCGCAGTGTGCCGCAGGCTGTGAAAGGAGAGCGCTTCGAGTTGGTGCCTTCCGGCCCTCCCCTCGCCGGCGGAACCCCGGTGCGGCTTTTTCTCGCGCAGGCCGGCGAGCGCCAGGATGTCGGCGAACCGGTTGGAGAGAGTGCCGCTCTTGCCCTTCTCTGCCATCAGGGCGAAGGCCTTCGGGTGCAGTGGCGCGTCGTCGGCGACCGCGAACACGGCTCGGATTTCCTCCGATGTGAACGGTCGGCGGCGCTTGGCCGTGCCGGTCTTCTCCCGCACCGTTTGAACGAATTCGGAGGGGGCGTCGATGATGTAGCCGTCCCGTCGGGCTGACCGAAAGACCATCTTCACCACCTTGAGGTGATGGTTGACCGCTTTGGGGGAGAGCGTTTCCCGCATGCTGTTGCGGAAGGAGAGAACGTGATCCCTCGCGATCATGGAAAGCTCCTCATTGGCGAGGGGACCCAGGTGGAGGAGAAACTTCTTGGTGCTGTTCTGATAGAATTTCTGAGTCGAAGCCGCCGTGCCTTTTTTCTCGGCGAGCCATGCCGCCACGAAAGCGCTCACCGAGGAGCAGGGGGGGGCTGCCCCGGTGATTTAGCCATGAAGCCGGGAGTTCAACTCCCCTCGCCTCCACCATTTTAATCGTCCGACAATTTGTTTTCGGGACAAGGGCGCGGTAGAATGCGCGGTTGTTCATGGAGACCATACGTTATCCGGCGGAGCTGCCGGTGTCGCAGCGCCGGGAGGACATCCTGGCCGCGATGCGCGCCCACCAGGTGCTGATCATTGCCGGGGAGACAGGATCCGGGAAGACGACGCAGCTGCCGAAGATGTGTCTGGAGGCGGGTTTTGCCGAGCGCGGGATCATCGGGTGCACGCAGCCACGGCGGGTGGCGGCAATGAGCATTTCCAAGCGGGTGGCCGAGGAGCTGCGGGTCACTTGGGGCCGAGAAGTGGGGTGCAAGATGCGTTTCAACGACGATACCGGGCGCGACACCGTGTTGAAGTTCATGACCGACGGCATCCTGCTGGCGGAAATCCAGAGCGATCCGCTGCTCCGGCGGTATGCGGCGATCATCCTGGATGAGGCGCATGAACGCTCGTTGAACATTGATTTTCTCCTCGGGTATTTGAAGGGCCTGCTCCAGCGGCGCCGGGACCTGAAGCTGATCATCACCTCGGCGACCATCGACACACAGGCGTTTTCGGCGGCGTTCGGCGGCGCGCCCATCATCGAGGTGTCGGGCCGGTTGTTTCCGGTCGAGGTGCGGTATGCCCCGGTCGAGTCCTTTTCGGGCGAGCATGAGGACGACATTGGTTTCATCGACGCCGCGGCCCGGGCGGTGGAGGAGGCGCTGGTCGAATCGACGGATGGGGACATTCTCGTATTTCTGCCCACCGAGCGGGACATTCGGGATGCGCGCGACGTGCTGGAGGGGAGCCTGGGGAGTGGTTACGAGGTGTTGCCGTTGTACGGCCGGATGGCCGGGCCCGAGCAGCAGCGGGTGTTTTCACCGGGGCCCCGGCGGCGGATCATCCTGGCCACCAACATTGCCGAGACCTCACTGACCCTTCCGCGCATCCGCCACGTGATCGACACGGGCCTGGTCCGGATGAGCCGGTACGTGTCGCGCACGCGCACCAAGCGCCTGCCAATCGAGCCGATCTCGCAAAGCAGCGCGAACCAGCGGGCCGGCCGGGCCGGGCGGGTCCGGGACGGCATCTGCATCCGGTTGTACAGCGAGGAGGATTTTGCGAAGCGGCCGGCGTTCACCCAGCCGGAGATTCAGCGGGCCAATCTGGCCGAGGTGATTCTGCGCATGAAGGCGTTCCGGCTGGGCGAAATGGCCACGTTTCCGTTTCTCAATCCGCCGGCGCCCGCCGCCATCCGCGGTGGGCATGCGCTGCTGCATGAGCTGGGGGCCATCGACGAGACGGAGGAGCTGACCCCGCTGGGGCGGGAACTGGCGCGGCTGCCCCTGGACCCGTTGCTCGGCCGGATGCTGCTGCAGGCGCGGGAGGAGGGGGCGCTGCCCGAGGTGCTGGTCATCGCCGCGGGGCTGAGCGTGCCGGACCCGCGGGAGCGGCCGGAAGGAGCGAGGGAGCAGGCGGCCCAGTGCCACCGGGCGTTTGCCGTGCCGCATTCGGATTTCATCGGGCTGCTGCGCATCTGGCAGGCCATGCCCGCGGGCGAGGGGGGGGGCAGTCGCAACGCTCTGCGCAGGTTCTGCCGCAACAATTTTCTGTCGTTCCTGCGCATGACCGAGTGGCGGGACATTCACCGCCAGCTGAGCGATGCCCTGTCCGGTGACGAGGACGTGCGGCTGCCCGCGCTCTCGGGCGAGGTCAACGAGGACGCCATTCACCGGAGCATCCTGGCCGGGCTGCTCGGGCATATCGCGGTGCGGGACGGACGGAATGTGTACAAAGCCTCCGGCGAGCGCCTGGTCACCCTCTTTCCCGGATCGCACCTCTACGAACGCACCACCCGCCGCCAGGACCCCGCGCCGGGCGGAAAGTCCTCGCAGCCGCTGTGGATTGTCGCGGGGGAGATCGTGCAGACGTCGCAGCTGTTTGCGCGCACGGTCGCCCGCATCGACCCCCGGTGGATCGAAAACATCGCGCCGCAGCTGTGCGAACACCGGTTTAGCGAGCCCCGCTGGGAGGAGCGGAGCGGGCGGGTGGTGGCCACCGAACGCGTGCTCGTCCACGGGCTGGAAATCCGCCGCGGGCAGATCGACTACGGGCGCATCCAGCCGCAGGCGGCGACTGAAATCTTCATCCGCCACGCCTTGATGGAGCCCGCCGTCAGCGGCGTGAACCATCGGTTTGTCGAGGACAATCTGCGGCTGTGCGCACGCTTGAAGGCCGCCCTCGCGCGGTCCCGGACCAACCGGCTTTGGTCGGTCGATGAGGCGCTTTTCGATTATTACCAGACCCGCCTGAAGGACGTTAGTTCGGTGCATGACCTGAACAAGCTGCATCGATCGAGGGTGGCGGCGGAGCCGGGTTTTCTTCAGGCCGCCGAGGGCGATCTGGCCGGTCCGTCCGCCGATGCCGACGCCCTCGCGCAGTTTCCGGAAATGGTCGAGATTGGGCAGTCCGTGCTGCCGTTGCAGTACATTTACAATCCCGGCAGCGAGGACGACGGGGTCACCGTGCAGGTGCCGCTGGCCATGGCCGGGGTGCTGACCAGCGGTCAGCTGCAATGGATGGTGCCGGGTCTCCGCGAGGAGCTCGCCGGCGTGCTCCTGCGGGCGCTCCCGAAAGTGCACCGGCGTTCTCTGCTGCCGATGGAGCCGAAGATCAAGCAGGTCGCTGACGGATTCACCCCTGGGCGGGGCGACTTTCTTGAGGAGCTGGCGGTTTTCGTTTCCAGACATTTCAACGTGCGCGTGAGCGCGGCGGACTGGCCGGCGGACAGTTTGCCGGCGCACCTGCGGCCGCGGGTCTCGGTGGTGGACCACAACAACCAGCCGATCGCGACGACGCGCGATCTGGCCGCGATCCGGACGGAGGCGGAAAAGCGGGACGTGCGCAGCCGGGCCTGGGACCACACCGCCGGGCAGTGGGAGCAGCCGGCGGGGACGGCGTGGAGTTTTGGCGACCTGCCGGAATCCATTCCGGTGGAGGTGGTCGGAGGCGTCCCGATTTTCGCTTATCCGGGGCTGGTGGACCGCGACGGGGAGGTGGATGTGCGGCTTTTCCGTAAACCCGCGGAGGCGGCGGCGGCGACGCCGGCGGGCCTGCGGCGGCTGGCCGAGAAAGTGCTCGGCAAGGAGGTGTCCTGGCTGCGTAAGGAGCTGCGCAGCCTGACGATGGCGACCGCGGTGCGCAAGCCGGTGACTCTTCAGGATGCGCTGTCGGCCGTGGGGGCGAAAATTGCCGCGCCTGCCGGGCCGTCGTCGTGGAGCAACGAGCTGCTCCAGGCCACCGCGGCGGAGCACATCCTCCGTCACGCGCTGCGCCTCGAGCCGCTTCACCCGTTGAGCGCCGGGCGGTTTGCGGAAATGATCGAGGCCGCCCGCCGGGATTTCCCGGTGCTGGTGCACACCGTGCGCGAGGCCGTGAGGCAGATTCTGGAGCTGCGGGAGAAGATTCTGCAGTCGTCCAGGCGCTACTGCGGCATGGATCTGGATGCCGCCCGGCTGGTGCCTCCGGATTTTCTCGCCCGCACCCCGCATGCCCAGCTCCGGCACCTGCACCGGTATCTGAAGGCCGTCCTCATCCGTGCGGAGCGCGCCGTGCTGCAGCCCGCGAAGGACGGCGACAAAGCCCGGCTGCTGCTCCCCTACGAGGGGTGGGAGAAATCGGTGGCTCCGGAGAATGCCGGGGCCTTCCGCTGGCTGCTCGAGGAATACCGGGTGTCGCTGTTTGCCCAGGAGCTGGGCACCGCGGCACCGGTTTCCCCCAAACGTCTGGGCGCGCTGATGTCCCCGTCCCCCTCCTGACCATCCCCTTTCGCCGCGGCCCCCTTTTTCCAGCCCGCCGATTCCTGAACCACCGACCATCGCACCGTGAACGAAAACCCAATCGTAGGATCCTCCCGTGCGTCCGCGGGGGCGGCCCCTCCCGCCTCGGACGCGCTGGGGAGCCGGCTGAAGCAGGTGTTTGGGTATGACGAGTTCCGGCCCTTGCAGCGCGAGATCATGGAGGCGGCGCTGGCCGGGCGCGATGTGGCGGCGATCCTGCCGACCGGGGCGGGCAAGAGCCTGTGTTATCAACTGCCGGCGCTGGTCCGCGACGGGCTGACCGTAGTTGTCTCGCCGCTGATCGCCCTGATGAAGGACCAGGTCGATCAGCTTCATGCCGCGGGGGTGGCGGCGACCTTCATCAATTCCACGCTCGACGGAGCGGAGATGCACCGTCGCCTGAGCGGGCTCGACCAGGGCCGGTACAAGCTGCTTTATGCCGCGCCGGAGCGGCTCATGATGCCGGATTTCCTCCCGCGCCTGCAGGAGTGGAGGGTGGCGGCGCTGGCGGTGGACGAGGCGCATTGCATCAGCGAATGGGGGCACGATTTCCGGCCGGAATACCGCCAGCTCAGCACGATCCGCGACCGGTTTCCCCAGGTGCCGATCCTGGCCCTGACCGCCACCGCCACCGAGCAGGTGCGCGGCGACATCCTGAGCCAACTGAAGCTGCGGTCCCCGGAGGTTTTTGTCGCCAGCTTCAACCGCCCGAACCTGTCGTACCGGGTGATTCCAAAATCGAAGCCGGTGCGGCAGGTTTGGGAGTTTGCCCGGGCGCGGGCGGACGAGTCGGGCATCATTTACTGCCAGGCGCGCAAAACCACCGAGGCGCTGGCCGCCGCCTTGCGCGAGGAGGGGCTGAGCGCCGTCGCCTACCACGCCGGCCTGGAGCAGGAGGAGCGGGCGCGCAACCAGGATGCCTTTCTGCGCGACGAGGCCAAGATCGTCTGCGCCACCGTCGCCTTCGGCATGGGCATCAACAAACCCAACGTGCGCTACGTCATCCACGCTGACCTACCGAAGAATCTTGAAGGGTATTACCAGGAAACCGGCCGCGCCGGCCGCGATGGGCTGCCCTCCGACTGCCTGCTCCTTTTTTCGCAGGCCGACGTCATCAAGAACGAGCGCTTTTTCGGGGAAATCAGCGACCCGAAGGCCAAGTCGATCGCCTCGCGGCAGCTCCGGAAGATGGCCGGGTATGCGGAGGAATCAGGCTGCCGCCGGGTCTCGCTGCTCGGGTATTTCGGCGAGACCTGGCCGGACGAAAACTGCGGAGGTTGCGACAACTGCCTCGACCCGCGGGAGACCTACGACGCGACGGTGGACGCCCAGAAATTCCTCAGCTGCATCTTCCGCATCCAGCAGCACGGCGGGTTCGGGGTCGGCTTCAACCACCTGGCCGACGTCCTCTGCGGCGGCGATACCGAAAAGGTGCAGAAGTGGGGCCACGAAGGACTGAGCACCTACGGGGTGGGCCGGGACAAGGCGCGGGGTGAGTGGGTGGCCCTGGGGCGGCAGATGGTCCGGCGGGGGTGGGCCCGGGTCAGCGACGACGTCTACGCCACCCTTGCGCTGACCGACGCCGGCATGTCCCTGCTGAAGCAGCGCACGCCGGTCCAGCTCGCCCGCGAGCTGCCCGCCAGCCCGGCGGCGCAAGCCCGCGGCGGCTCCGGCTCCGCCGCCGCCAAGGCGGGGGACATTCCCTGCGACGAGGGGCTTTTCCAGGAGCTCCGCACCGTGCGCAAACGCCTCGCCGACAGCCTCGGCGTGCCTCCCTACGTCGTCTTTTCCGACGTCACCCTGCGCCATCTGGCGCGCGTCTATCCGCTGCGGGAACACGAGTTTCTCACCGTGCCCGGGGTCGGGGAGAAAAAACTCAAGGACTTTGGCGGCGAGTTCATGGCTTCGATCGGTCAGTGGCTGGCCGCCCACGACCGTCAAAATTTCGGCGTCCTGCGCGCCACCGCGCCGCCGCCGCAGAAAATGAAGGTCGAGACCGGGGCCAGCGCCACCGCGCTCGAAACGCTGCGGCTCTGGCGCGCCGGCCGTTCGATCGAAGAAATCGCGGCCCTGCGCGACCTCAATCCCGGCACCATCGAGACGCATCTGGCCTCCGCCATCGAGGCGGGCACCCGCCTTGATCCGCGGGCCTTCTATTCCGAAGCCGAGGAGGTGGAGATGCGCGCCGCGTTCGCCGGTCATGAAGGCGAGGCCCTGAGCCCGGTCTTTGCGAAGCTCGACGGCGGTCTCAGCTACGGAAAGCTCCGTCTCTTCCGCGCCTTCCAGCGGCAGGCGTGAATGCGGCAGGCCGGCCGCGGCCGCGCCTCCCGCGCCCTGTCAGAGCCAGCGGCAGCAGCTTCAGCCCATGCGGGACAAAGGGGGCGAAATCGGCGGTGTTCACCGTGGCCCGCTCGGCTCCGGCAAGCATGGCTGTCACCGGTAACTTTAAAGTGCACCACCTTCCACAAAGCGGCCTTCGAGCCTCCCGCGCGCGGCGAGATCATGCGTCGCCGAGTTGCGCGTTTTCACCGGGGCCTGAAGGAGAGAAGGCGGGGGCATTTCCTGACTTGGAAAAAACGTACGTTAAAGTTGACGTACGTTCAATATGGCGTACTTGCTTTTCATGAAAGCAAATCCAGGAGGTCAAATCGATCTCACGTCCGTTATTGGACGAACTCAAGTGATTCGGCTCATTTGGGATACATTGGGGCAGCAAAGCATTGTCATGACGGCAGAGCGCCGGATTGGCAAAACCACGGTGATCAAAAAGCTCAAGGCTGAACCCGCTGCAGGCTGGGTGCCGGTCTTCCAAGACTTGGAAAGGTGTCACAGCGCCACAGAGTTTGCGATGGCGGTTTACAGGGAAGTTCATCAGTTCCTGAGCGGCAAAGGAAAGGCTGCGCGTCGTGCCAAGGAGTGGCTTTCGGCGCTAGGCGGAGTCGAGATCGGCGGGTTCCTGACGCTTCCAGACCAAATCGAGGCGTCATGGAAGGAGATACTGACACGATCCATTGAGGATTTGATTCACGAGAACGACGTGAGCGGCAGCAGGCTGCTTTTTCTCTGGGACGAGGTGCCCTTCATGCTGGCGAACATCCGGGACCGCGAAGGCGAGCAGACGTCGATGGAGGTGCTGGACATGCTCCGCGCACTTCGGCAGACGCATCCGGCGCTGCGGATGATCATCACCGGGTCCATCGGCCTGCATCACGTGCTGACCACGCTGAAGGACAAAAACTACGCAAACTCCCCGGTCAATGACATGGCCCGGATTGAGGTGACGCCCCTCGAGCTCGCGGATGCCAAAGAGCTTGCCTCCCAGCTCATCGATGGCGAGGCGCTTGTCTCGACGGACAGGACCGCGGCGGCCGCCACGATTGCCAACGAGGCGGACCGCTTCCCGTTTTACATCCACCACATCGTCCGCGCCCTGAAGGTCAAAGGCCTGACGGCAGAACCCAAAACTGTCGTCGAAGTTGTCGCCGCCCAGTTGATCGACTCCAACGATCCGTGGGAACTCCTGCACTACCGGGAGCGCATCCCCATCTATTACGGCGCGGACGCCCAAGCCGTCATCGCCATCCTCGACGAACTGGCAGCCGCGAAGGAAACGGCCTCCATCAACGATCTGCTGGCCATGCTGAAATCCTCCAGCCCTTTCGACGACCGCGAACGACTCCTGCGCCTGCTTTCCCTGCTGGAGCGGGATCATTACCTCCAGCGTCACGGTGATGGATTCTTTGGCTTCCGTTTCCCCCTCATCCGCCGCTGGTGGAAAATCAATCGCGGCCTATGAACCCACTCTCCGCTGATTTCAGCCACCGCGAAGCCGCCCGGAGTATTTGGGTCTTCACTCCCAGCCGCACCGCTCCAGAAGACCTCGAGGCCATCTTTGTCCAGCGTCATGAGCTGCTCAAAGACGCCGTCGAGCGGGTGAGGGAGAGCGCCCTTACGGATCATAAACATCACCTCCTTTTTGTCGGGCCGCGCGGCTGTGGGAAGACCCACCTCGTCACCCTCATTGTCAGCCGCATCAGCGCCGATGCCGAAGCCGCGGCGGCACTTCGCCTCGCCTGGCTGAACGAGGACGAGACCTGCACCAGCCTGCTGGAGCTGCTTCTCAAAATCCATTCCGCCCTCGAGAAACGCTACCCGGCCGAATTTCGGGCCGATGCCCTGGCGGAGGCCTATGAACTCAAACCTGCCGTGGCGCTGGACTTCGTCGCCAAACGCCTGTTGAGCGGCCTCGGATCGAAGACGCTCGTCATCGTCACCGAGAATCTCGATGCCTTGTTCGATTCCATGGGCCAGCAAGGCCAGAAACAACTTCGCGCTTTCATCCAGGAGCATCCCCAGGTCGCCATCGTTGGCACCGCTCAGCGGCTCGTCGAGGATCTGTCGGATCGCGCCAGTCCGTTCTTTGGCTTTTTTCAGACGGAGCACCTCAAGACGCTCACCGTCGAGCAGGCCACCGACCTCCTGCAAAACATCGCCCGCCATCAGGGCAAGCCGGAGGTCATCGCGTTCCTCGCCACCAGCCGTGGCCGCTCCCGGGTGCGGGCCCTGCACCATCTTTCCGGGGGAAATCATCGCATCTACATCGTCCTCTCCCAGTTCATCACACGGGAGAGCATGGATTCGCTGCTGGTCCCTTTCATGAAAATGGTGGACGAACTCACGCCCTACTATCAGGAGCGGGTGCGCTGGCTGCCTCCATTGCAGCGGAAGATCGTGGAGATGCTCTGCACCTGTGAGGGCACCGTGCCGGTGAAGGAGATCGCCCGCCGGCTTTTCTCCACGCCGCAGACCATTTCCAGCCAGCTCCAAGACCTGCGGGAAAAAGGCTACGTCGAGTCCAGCCATCGGGGCCGTGAGTCCCTCTACGAGATCAGCGAGCCGCTCATGCGCCTCTGCGTGGAGGTGAAGGAAAATCAGAACAACCAACCCCTCCGCCTGCTCGTGGACTTCCTGCGGGTTTGGTATGATGACGGGGAGCTGAAGCGGCGGCTTGGACTCGCCCTGCCAGAATCGGTCGCAAAACCGTATGACAGCGCGGCGGTCATCACCGAACTCACCCGCGTCATCGAGCTGCCCGACGCACCGCCCGAGCCAGTGGCCAGGGCGCTCGTCAACCGTGGTTTCACGCACGGTCAGCAGGGCGACAGCGCGGCGGCCATCGCTGATTGCAGCCGCGTCCTCGAGCTGCCCGGTGCACCGTCCAATAAAGTCATTGATGCGCATCTGGCTCTTGCGGAACTTCACCTTAGCGAAGGCCGATGGAGTGAAGGTTTTGCCGCCATGGAAGCGAGTCTGAGCCTTGGTGCGCAGGCGTCCTCGCCACGCCTGGCCGCGCCTGTGGACATCGTGGGCGTATTCTTTACCGCAGGCCTGAGTCAGGATGGTCGTCGTGCCCAGGCCGGAACGCTCTGCACGCTCTACGCCAAACATGCCGCCCAGGCGCTGCTGGGTGAGGCTTTGGTGAAACATCTGGGTGCGGTCTTCCGCAAGGGTGCTCCCTGGCCCTCCGCTGACAATCTTGACCAGTGGCTCGCCGCTTGGCAGCAAGCTGCGGGAGATGCACCGGAATTCAAACTGCCGCTGCGGATCCTCCGCGTGGGGATCGACTTCGTCAAATCAGGTGGAAGGGATGAAGGAATTCTCCTCGATCTCACCTCCACGGAACGTTCACTTCTGACGCAAGCTCTCGGACTTCCGCAGTAGCTCAATTTTTGCATGGAGGAATCCGAGCTACCCATGCGTCGGCCACAGAGTCTGACGTCAAGCGCTCCTGGCCTTACGGCTTCAGGCGGACGAGCAGGTCTTTTGATTCCATGCTTTCGCCGACTTTGGCGATGATTTCGGTGACGGTGCCTCCGATGGGGGCGGCGACGGCGGCGAACATCTTCATGGCTTCGAGGGTCAGCAGGGTTTCGCCTTCCTTGACCTTTTGACCGACGCTGACCGCGATGCTGGCGACCATGCCGGGCATGGGCGCGCCGACCTGGGTGGCGTCGGCCGGGTCAGCTTTCGGGCGGGTGGCCACGTCCTTGGCCAGCACTTTGTTGGTGACGGTGGTGTGGCGCGGGTAGCCATTCAGCTCGAAAATCGCCGTTTGCTGGCCGTGGGCGTCCGGTTCGGTGAGGTTGAGCAGGCGGATGAAGAGCGTTTTGCCCGCCTCGATCGAAACGTTGATCTCCTCCTTGTCGCGCAGGCCGTAATAATAGGCGGTCGTGGGCAGGGGAGCCACGTCGCCGTAGTCCTTGCGGAAAGCGGCGAACTTGAGAAAGACGTCGGGATACATCAAGTAGCTCCAGACGTCGTCCTCGGTCGGATCCTTCTTGAACTTTGCCTTCAGTTCGGCGCGCACGTCCTCGAGCTTGATCTGGGCCGCATGCAGGCCCGGCCGGCCCTTCAGGCGCTTGACTCCCTTGCCGACGATGGCGGTCGCCAGTTTGTCCCATTTTTTGCGGGAATCGGCGGCCTTGGCCTTTTCCATGCCGTAAAACGGCTCGCCCAGCCACCCGGCGAACATGCTGGTCACGTCCTTGCTCCACTTCGCGCCCTGCAGGTTGAAAATGTCGGACGGCTTCACGCCCCGGGCCACGCACTCGATGGCCAGGTCCCCGACCACCTTGGACGACGGGGTCACCTTGACGATGTCGCCGCAGAGCTGGTTCACCTCGGCGTAGGCATGGGCGATTTCGGGCCAGCGGTGGGCCATGCCCATGCCGCTCGCCTGCTCCTTCAGATTGGTGTATTGCCCGCCCGGCATCTCGTGGAGATACACCTCCGCCGTGCCATACGGTTCGCTGGTGTCGAAAGGCTTGTAAAAGGCCCGGACCGCCGCCCAATAGTCGGAGAACCCCTGCAGAGCCTGCGGGTCGAGCCCGGTGTCGCGCGGCGTGTGCTGGAGTGCGGCGACGATCGAATTCAGGTTCGGCTGGCTGGTGCCGCCGCTGAGCGAGGCGATGGCGGCGTCGGCCACGTCAACTCCGGCGGTGGCGGCCTCAATGATGCTCGCGGCATTCAGACCGCTGGTGTCGTGGGTGTGGAAATGGATCGGCAGGCCGACCTCGTCCTTCAGTGCCTTGACCAGCTTTTTGGCGGCGAACGGGCGGCAGAGGCCGGCCATGTCCTTGATGCAGAGCATGTGCGCCCCCATTTTTTCCAGTTCCTTGGCGAGCCGGACGTAGTAGGCGAGATCGTATTTGTCGCGCTTGGGATCGAGGATGTCGCCGGTGTAGCAGAGGGTGCCCTCGCAGATCGACGAGGTGTCCTCGCGCACGGCTTCCATCGCGGCGGTGAGGTTGGGCAGGTAGTTGAGCGAATCGAAGATCCGGAAGATGTCCATGCCATTGGCGGCGGCATGTTTGACGAACCCCTGGACCACGTTGTCGGGGTAGTTGCTGTAGCCGACGGCATTGGACCCGCGGAAAAGCATTTGGAGCAGGATGTTGGGGACCCGTTCGCGGATGTGGCGCAACCGTTCCCACGGATCCTCACGGAGGAAGCGCATGGTCACGTCGAAGGTCGCGCCACCCCACATTTCCAAGCTGAACAAGTCGGGCGTCAGGCGCGCGACCGCATCGGCCACCGCCAGCATGTCGTAGGTGCGCATGCGGGTCGCGAGCAGCGACTGGTGCGCGTCGCGCATCGTCGTGTCGGTGATGAGTAGCTTCTTCTGCTTCGCCACCCATTCGCTGCAGAATTTCTCTGGGCCCAGGCGGGTCAGGAGCTGCTTGGTGCCGGCGGCGGGTTCCACCCGGTGGTCCCACCGGGGCACGGGGGCGGTGGTGAGCAGCTTCGACGGCTGGTAGCCTTTCGCGAACGGGTTGCCGTTGACGATGGTATCTGCCAGGTAGTTGAGTAGTTTGGTTGCCCGGTCCTTGCGTGCGACAAAGTGGAGGAGCGCGGGATTGTTGTCGATGAAGCGGGTCGTCGCCTGGCCGCTCAGGAACTCCGGGTGATGGACGACGTTCATCAGGAACGGGATGTTCGTCTTCACGCCGCGGATGCGGAATTCGCGCAGGCTGCGGTCCATGCGGTCGAGTGCCTGCTTGTAGGTGCGCGCGGTGACGGTCAGCTTGACCAGCATGGAGTCGTAATACGGCGTGATCACGGCGCCATTGACGCCGAGGGCACCGTCGAGGCGCACGCCAAAGCCACCCGGGCTGCGATAGGTGAGAATTTTACCGAAATCCGGGGTGAAGCCGTTTTCGGGGTCCTCGGTGGTGATCCGGCACTGGATGGCGTAGCCGGATTTTTCGATCTGGTCCTGGGGCGGCAGGCCGAGGGGTTCGTCGTGAAGCCGGTGTCCCTGCGCGATGAGGATTTGGCTGCGGACGATGTCGATGCCGGTGATTTCCTCGGTCACGGTGTGCTCGACCTGGACCCGGGGATTCATTTCGATGAAGTACCACTCGCCCGATTCGCTATCGACGAGGAACTCGACGGTACCGGCATGGGTGTAGCGGACGGCCCGGGCGAGCTTCACCGCGGCGTCGCACAGTCCGTCGATGATTTTTTGGTCCAGGCCGTAGCTGGGGGCCTGCTCAATGACTTTCTGGTGGCGCCGCTGCACCGAGCAGTCGCGTTCGTGGAGGTGGAGGATGTGGCCGTGTTTGTCGCCGAGGATCTGCACTTCGATGTGTTTGGCCTGGCCGACGAATCGCTCGAGGAAGACGGCACCGTTGCCGAAGGCGCGCGCCGCCTCGGTCTGGGCTTCCTCGAGCAGTTTTTCCAGGTCCTGCGGCTCGCGGACAATGCGCATGCCGCGGCCGCCGCCGCCAAAGGCCGCCTTGATGATGAGGGGAAAGCCGATTGTTTTGGCGATGGCCACGGCCTGCTTGCGATCGGTGACCGGTTCCTCGGTGCCCTCGAGGATGGGCACATGGACGCGCCGAGCCACCTCGCGGGCCGCGGTTTTGTCGCCCATCATGTGGAGGATTGCCGCGTCCGGTCCGATAAAGATGATGCCGGCGTCGGCGCAGGCCTTGGCGAAGGTGGGGTTTTCCGAGAGGAAGCCGTAGCCCGGGTGGATGGCGTCCACGCCTTTTTCCTTCGCGAGGGTGACGATGCCTTCGATGTCGAGGTAGGCACCGAGCGGACCTTTCTCCTTGTTCAGTTCGTACGCCTCGTCCGCCTTGAAGCGGTGGGGGCAGAACCGGTCTTCCGCCGCGTAGATGGCCACGGTGCGGATACCCAACTCGGTGGCGGCCCGCATGACGCGGATGGCGATCTCACTGCGATTGGCCACCATCAACTTTTTGATCGGGCGGATGGCGGGGGCGGGGGTCAGGGACGGCTTGGGCATGGGCCAGGAGTGAGGGGTGCGGGTGGCTGGTGAAATGAAAGGAGTGAAGGAAAGATGAGCACGTTGCACGCCCCGGCACGCGCAAAAAGCGACTTATTTCATCCCCGGTCGATCTCCCGTGGCAGGGAAAAGTGGTGGCAGGCGAGATGGTTGGTCATGCGTCTGCCCCAGAATGAAGGTGGGTGCGGCCGTGAAAAGGGCGAAAATGAGCAAGGCCGGTGGAATTCCTCCGTGGCGGTGAACGTCCGCGCAGGGGGGGCCTGGGGGCGTTCGAGGATGCCGGGCGGCCATTCGCCCAACGGAACGGGGTGATGGTTGAAAATCGTTTCCGAATCCCGGGGAGTCGCTGTAAATTAAAAACTTGGGCCTCCCTGAATTATCTTTATTCAAACAATGATGGTTATCGCTTTTCTCGGTCAACGTCCTCCTCGATCGGGCTTTCAGCGCTGGTTGGTAGCGCTCACGATTGCGGCGGCGGCCTCGGCGGGGGCCGGGGATCTGCGTGCGGACTCGATCGCCCGCACCTGGAACGAGGAAATCCTCGCGGCCATCCGGGTGGACCGGCCGAATCCGCCGGTGCATGCGCGCAATCTGTTTCATCTGGCGGTGGCGATGTACGATTGCTGGGCGGCGTATGATGCCACCGCCATCGGGTGCCTCCATCACGAGCGGGCCGCGGCGGCCGATGTCGAACTGGCGCGGCGGGAGGCGATCAGTTACGCCGCCTACAATCTTTTGAAGAGCCGGTACGCCGGGTCGCTCAATGCGGACATCACCCAACCCGCGCTGGATGCCCGCATGGCGGCGCTGGGGTACGACAGCAGCGTGACCACGACTGTCGGTTCGGCTCCGGCCGCGCTGGGCAACCGGATCGCCATGTTCGTGCGCACGACCTGGGGGCTGGGCGACGGCTCCAACCAGCAAAATGGGTATGACGACGTCGACGGGTATGCGAATCCCCAGCCGCCGCTCAATGTGCTTTCCACGGCCGGCGTCATCATCGGTGGCATCCCGACCGGCACCGATCCGAACCGCTGGCAGCCGCTCTCGCTGGGGGTCGCCTTCGACCAGGGAGGAAACCCGCTGCCGGCGGGCACCCAGTCGTATGTCGGGGTGGCCTGGATGCACACCGAGGCATTCAGCTTGGCGCGCCCTGACCCGGTGCGCCCGTGGATTGACCCGGGCGGACCGTCCAGGCTTGGGGAGGCGGGTGACTCCATCTACAAGCAGGGGGCGCTCGAAGTCGTCCGATTGAGCAGTCAGTTAAACAATGCTGAAGTCATCGACATCTCGCCGGGCCTGGGCGGCATGGGCAACCATGCCGTGGGAGCCGACGATGGACCGGGCCACGCGTTCAATCCCGTGACCGGACTTCCTTATGCGCCGCAGTTCACGACCCGCGGCGATTTCGGGCGGGTGCTGGCGGAGTTCTGGGCGGACGGTCCGACTTCCGAAACCCCTCCGGGCCACTGGCACGTGCTGGCCAACCGGGTATCCGACGACCCGTGGATGGTGAAGCGCATCGGCGGCACCGGCCCCTTGCTGGGCGACCTCGAATGGGACGTCAAGCTGTACCTGGCGCTCTCGGGGGCCACCCACAATGCCGCCTGCGCGGCGTGGTCGCTGAAACGGTTCTACGAGGGGGTGCGTCCCATCACGATGATCCGGTACATGGGTTCCAAGGGCCAGAGCAGCGATCCGGAGGGGCCGTCCTACCATCCCGAGGGATTACTCCTGGAGCCGGGCGTGGTCGAAGTCATCACGGCCGAATCCTCGGCCCCTGGCCAGCGTCACGCGGAGGTTGGTTTCATCGGCGAGATCGCGGTCAAGTCGTGGCCGGGGGAGCCGGCGGTAACGGCGAGCGAGGTCAGTGCGGTCCGGTGGAATCGGGCGGTGGACTGGGTCCCGTACCAGCGGAAGACCTTCAATACTCCGGCCTTTCCGGGGTATATCTCGGGCCACAGCACCTTCAGTCGGGCCGCGGCCGAAGTGCTCGCCGCTTTTACCGGCACCCCGTTTTTTCCGGGCGGCCTCGGAACGTTCACCGCCGCCGCCGGCAGTTACCTCGTTTTCGAGGATGGTCCGGACGAGGATGTGGTGCTCCAGTGGGCCACGTATTTTGACGCCGCCGATCAGGCCGGACAGTCGCGCCGATGGGGTGGCATTCATGTGTGGGAGGACGACTATGTCGGCCGCCACATCGGCGCTGAATGCGGGCGCAGCGCCTGGAGCCTGGCCCACCGCTACTGGGACGGCAGCATTCTTCAGGACGGCATCGTTCCGACATTGACGGCGGAACCACTGGGCGACGCCACCATTGCCTGGAACACCGTGCGTGGCCTGTACTACAAGGTCTTGGTGTCCGAGACCCTCGATGACGGGACCTGGGGGGAAAGCATGGTGCCGATCCTGGCACGCACCACGGACATGAGCTGGATCGATGGCGATCCCGTGTTGACCCAGCGGTTCTTCAAGGTCACGCTCCAGCCGACTCCCTAATTCCGGGCCGTGCCCCACCGGCTGTGGAGGAAGTTCTCCCAGGGGGAAAAGAGAAGTTTGTCTGCGAGCAGTCCGATGAGCACGATGACCAGCATGACCCCGATGACCTGATCCATGGCACTCAGTTCGCGGCCGAAGTGAAGGATGTGTCCCAGACCCTCGCTGCCGAGGATGGTGACGTAGATCTCGGCGGCCATGAGCGAGCGCCACGCAAAAGCCCAGCCCTGCTTCATGCCGCTGACGACGTAGGGGAGCGACGCCGGCAGGACGACTTTGACCAGCGTGTGCAGCCCTTTCGATCCCATCGTGCGCGCCGCCCGAGTGTAGATCGGCGGAAGGTTCTTCACTCCGTTGTCGACAGCGATGAGCACGCTCCAAAGAGTCCCCATGATGACGACGAAAAGGATGGTGCCCTCCGACTGTTGGAACCACAACAGGGAGAGCGGAAGCCAGCAGACACTGGGCAAAGTTTGCAAGCCCAGGGCGAGCACGCCCACGGTGTCGCTCATGTATTTGCTGCGAGCTGTGGCCAGGCCCAGAGGAAGTCCGATGACACATCCGATCAGATAGCCAATGAAGAGGCGCTTGCAGGTGACCCACGACGCCGACAGCAGCGAGCCGTCGGCAAGTGCATCAAGGATGTACTCCGCGACCGATGCCGGAGGTGGCACCAGGACCGGCGAATACAACCGGGCTGAGACCAGGCCCTGCCAGAGGCCGATCAGCGCCGTGAAAAAAAACAGAGCAACGATGGTTCGTTTCATGCGGCGGCGGGGGCGGCAGGGTCGCTGGGACCGGCGGGGATGGCCGGCTGGGTGTAGGATTTCAGCTGGCGGGTGATCTCGGTGGCGATGGTGGCCAGCTCCACGCTGTTGATGTCGCGGGGTCGGGGCAGGGGGATTTTAAACTCCTCGCGGATGCGGCCCGGGTTGGGCGAAAAGAGGATGACGCGGTCGCCCAGGCAAACCGCCTCGCGAACATTGTGGGTGACGAAGATGATGGTCTTTTTCCGTTTTTCCCAGATGAGCTGGAGGTCGTCGTAGAGTTGCTCCCGCGTCATGGCGTCAAGCGCGGCAAAGGGTTCGTCCATCAGCAGGACCCGGGGATTGGGAGCGAGAGCACGGGCCAGGGCCACGCGCTGCTTCATGCCGCCGGAAAGCTCGTGGACGTTGGCATGAGCGAAGCGCTCGAGGCCGACGAGGTGCAGGTAATACCGGGCGACCTCCAGGCGGTCGTTTTTGGTCAGGTTCGGCTTCAGGTGGAGACCGAAGAGCACGTTGCCCATGACGTCGAGCCACGGAAAAAGGGCATGTTCTTGAAACATGACCATCCGCTCGCGCCCGGTTCCAGTGATGGGCTGGCCATCGCTGATTAATTCCCCTGAATCCGGCGTATCCAGCCCCGCGACGAGGTTCAGAAGGGTGCTTTTGCCGCACCCGCTCGGACCGACAAGGCAGACGAATTCTCCCTCGTTGACGGTCAAACTGACATTTTCCAGTGCCTGCAACCACCCGCGGCGGGTGGTGAAGGACTTGGATAAGGATTTTACCTCCAGCTTCGCGGGCTGGATCGGGGGCAGGGCTTGGGTGATGCTCATGATGGGTCGCCCGATTAGCGGTTGGAGAGGAGCGGGGCCAATGAGGGAATGTCCTTCAAGAAACCCACCTTTTGCGCGCTATTCACCATGGCCTCCAGCGAGGCCTGAGTAATGTCGTTGGTGAGCACGGTGCGGCTGAGTGCGAGGTCGAGTACGGCATCGCTGGGCGCGGCCGTGGTGAGCTGCTGCAGCTCATCCTTGATCATCTGGCGGCTTTCCGCGGGATGAGCGATGATCCACTCGGTCAGCTCGCGATGGGCGTCGATGAGGGCCCGGGCCAGCGCGGGGTTTTCTTGGATCCAACCGTTGCGTGCCGCCAGCAAGGTGACGGTTGTTTCCCTGTCGGCGAGAAACACCGTGGCACCGGCTTCGAGTTCGAGCCGGGCGACCCAGGGTTCAACCGTCCAGGCGGCGTGCAGATCCCCGTTGGCGAACAAGGTGAGTTGATCTGGGTTGGCAGTGGGGATGACGTGCACGTCGCCGCCGGTCTGGGTGACTGCAAACCCATGGTCGATAAGCCAGGCGCGCACCTGGATGTCCTGAGTGTTGCCGAGCTGAGGGCTGGCCACTTTTTTGCCGCGAAAATCCGCGGGGGTGGTGATGCCGGCATCTGGTCGTACGACGAGCGCCGAGCCGCCGTTGGCCGCGCCGGAGAGGATGCGCGGTTCTTCGCCTCGCGATTTTGCGTACGCGTTCAGTACCGGGCTCGGCCCGATGTAGGTCACGTCCAGGACGCGAGCGAAGATCGCTTCGATCGCCGATGGCCCGGCGTGGTAGGTCGACCATTCGATCTGGGCCCCGAGGCGCCGCTCAAACCAACCGGTGCCTTGGCGGCTGAGGTTGTGCGCCACCAGCGCCTGGACATGGGTGATATTTGGGAAATGTCCGAATCGGATGATCGGACGCCCATCGGCGGTTGCGACTGGTCTTTTCGAGCAGGAGGCCAGTCCGGCGCCGAGGGCGGCGGCGGGGAGGAGACGGAGTACATGACGGCGGGTCAATGCAGAGGATTTTATGGGACGAATCATGTGAAGACGAAGGTGGTTGGTTAGAATGAGAGCCGGACACCGGAGAAGGCGGTCCATCCGTCGAAGTCGCCGCCATTGCCGCCGCCATCGAGACGCGCGTACTCGACCCCCGTCATCAGCTTCAAGTTGTCGCCATGCAGGAAATACTGCAGACCGAGATAACCTGCGTGGTACGTCTCGCCGCGCCCACCGCCGGAGAGGCCGGGCGCCGTCCGTTCATAGCGGCTTTGAGCGATCACGCTGTCCGGACCATCCCCGCGGGCAAAGCTGTACCGACCGACGAGTTGCAGCCTGTCCGGCACCACGTCGATCGTCGGCTGCAGGAAGAACCCAACAACATCGGCGTTGGTCCCCATGCCGGCAAACGCCTCGGCCACGAAACCAATGGGGCCCCGTTCGATCCAAAATGTGGTGGAAACGATGTCGTCGTAGCGATCCAGCACGGTATCGCCTTCATCATGCTCACTGTGGAGCCAGTGGACGCGCAGTTGAGCGCGCTCGGCATTGAGCGCCTCCTTCAAATCCCAGCCCGCGCCGGCTCCCACCGATGCTCCGCCGCCGAACTGGCCGAATTCCCGGTCCGCATCGTTGCAGTAGCCGCCGACTTGATAATTGAACCGGCCGACCCGCCCTTCCACCACGGCTCCAGTGGCCCGATCCACCCGCAGTTGGTTGAAGATTTGCGAGCGCTCGAAAGTCGGCTGCGCGTTGGTTGATTGCAGCCAGTCATAGTGGCCGATTTGCGGCTTCTGCCGGCCCAGGGTCAGTCTGAAATCGCCGGTTGGCTTCCACTTGATATACGCATCGACCAGCCGGTCATAAAATGGATCGAAGCCGTCCGTGCTTTGCGCATCCAGACGCAATTCCAGGCGTTGGTTGAAGAGTTTGGCATCAATGCCCAGCCGGGACCGCCGGTCCTCCCACCCGTCGTCCTCCCCCTGGGCGGATTCCAGCCAGTGATACTGGCCGTGATACCGCCCGCGCAGTTTCAGTTCCTGGAGGATTGGATTCCGGCGGTCCTGATAAAGCGTGGCCCGTTGCCATAACTGGTCGAGGCCGGCCGGCTCCACCGCCTCAGGCAGGGCGGGGGAGGGCAGTTCGGCGGCGGGGCGGGTGGTTCCGGCGGGCAACGTGGCGGGGGGTGAAAACAGGGAGGTGAACAGAGTGACGGTGAAAATCCGGCGTGACGACGAGAGACGATTCATGGAGCAGGCAACGGCAGCACGTTCGCGTCCGGTGGTCCGGCGGGCTTCGGCAACTATGAGTGTGGCCTCCGTCCGCACGGTCGGCAAAATGAGGGCCCGGCCTAGCTCCGGGGACGGAAACGGCTCGCTGCGCCCGTGAACGCGTCGCCAGTCGCAAACCGCGTTTTCTCGACCGCCTCCACCTGGGTGACCCGCCCCTCGTGCACCGTCACCTGCACCGATCCAAAACGAATGCCAGCCACCGTGCGTTGCACCACCTCCTGCCACCCGGCAGAGGACGACGCTTCGGCAGATTCAGAATCAGTCAGTGACTTGGACATGGTCGGATCAAGGGATGCGCCAGCCCTCCAGGCCAGCCGATGAAACAAGCGACGCCAACCCGTAACTTCCGCCTCCCCAAACAAAGCCCATCGGATCGGGCCGGAGGTCGGCAAGGACCGGATCGTTGTGTCGGTCATCGTTTACTCGCTTAATATATATTGCACAAGTAGGAATTAAAACTATTTCGCCACGGGCTTGTGTTCGTTCGGCTGGCCTCCGTCGTCACGACACGAAAATGATTCAGCGGCCATGGCCGGTGGCTCCTTGGTCGTTGATGTCGCGATGAGCTCGGTGGAACGAGTGCTCTTTGGGCCTGGGCCCTTCCACCGGCCAGCCCCCCCGTCTATTTTTCCGCGAGCAGCCGCCGAATATCAGCGCGCAGTCGTTCGATGTGGAAGGCGGCAGTCGGCGGATCCTCGTTCTGCACCTCGTAGTAGCCGCGGAGGCGGCCCTGGGCGTCGATCAGGGCGAGGCGCAGGTCGTGGCTGTAGAGATCGAACGCGCTGAGGCGCTCGGCCGGCGGGATTTCCACTGTCTGGGCAAAGCCGATCTGGTTCGTGACAAAATTCTGCAGGGAGGAGGGTTCGCCGCCGAGAAACCACCAGCCGTCGGAATCCTTGATGCCGGCCGCGGCGGCGAAATTCGCCAGCACCGCGGGGGTGTCGTGCGCCGGATCCACGGCCACCGAGACTTGGTGGAAGCGGGGGTCTACGCCGAAGGCATCGCGCAGCTTCAGCATGGTGGCGATCACTCCAAGGCATCCCCGCGGGCAGCGGGTGTAGGTGTAGCCCAGAACCCACACCTTGCCCCGAAGCTCGCTGGTCGAAACGGTCCGGCCGGATCGCTCGGTGGCGGTCAAGGCCTGGCGCAGGGTGGCGTACACGGGCAGCTCGGCCGGGGGCGGCATCGTCTGCAGCTCAATTTGCGGGGAGCGCTGGCGTTGGGAACTCAGCCACATTAGCAGGCCCCCGGCCAGGCCGCTCAGGGCGATCAGCGCCAGAAAGACAAGGTGGAACCATGGGAGCCCGGTCCGCGTGGAAGGCGGGGCGGGGGCGGGCGGTGAATCGGGTGATGGAGGCTTCATGGAATGTGCGGCGGCCGCCGTTCTGGGGGCCGCTCATGCCACCATGGCCGCTTTAAGGCGGCCGGCGAGCGGGTTCACGCGCCTCGGCGTCCTTCGCGGGCTTTCGCCCCGGGGGGGGCTGCCTCCCACGGTCCCGGCAGTCGCTGGTGGTCGGGCGAGATGCCGCGGCCAGTCTGGCTATCGGTTCTCCTCGATCAGCCTGGCGAATTCAGCGAAAAAGTAGCGGGCATCATGGGGTCCGGGGGCGGCCTCCGGATGGTACTGCACGCTGAAAACCGGGGCGTCGGTGGCCCGCAGCCCTTCGACAGTGCCATCGTTGAGATTCACGTGGGTGACTTCAAGATTCGACGGCAGGCTGTCGGGATCGACGGAGAATCCGTGGTTCTGGCTGGTGATGGCGACCCGGCCGGTGCGCAGATCCTGCACCGGCTGGTTGCCGCCGCGGTGGCCGAATTTCAACTTGTAGGTTTTTCCGCCGTAGGCGTGGCCGAGCAGCTGGTGCCCGAGGCAGATGGCGAAAATCGGCTTTCGACCCACCAGCTTGCGCACTTCCTGATGGACGTAGTCCAGCGCGGCCGGATCTCCGGGGCCGTTGCTGAGAAAGATGCCGTCGGGTTTGAGGGCGAGTACGTCCTCCGCGGTGGTGCGGGCGTTGACCACATCCACGTGAAACCCCTGCTGGCGCAGGCGGCGCAGGATGTTTCTTTTAATGCCAAAATCGTAGGCGACGACCCGCCGGGTGGCCGGGGGCAGATCCGCGGGTCCCGCCAGCGTCCACTCGCGGCTTTCGGTGGAGGACGGGTCCCAGACATAGTTTTCGACCGTCGAGACTTCGCGGACATAATCGCTGCCCGACATGGGCGTGGACGCCAGCGCCCGGGCCACGGCCTCCGCGTCCGTCATGGGTTCGGATGAAATGACGGCCCGCATCGCTCCGCGGGTGCGCAGATGCCTGGTCAGCGCGCGGGTGTCAATGTCCTCCAGGCCGATGATGCCCCATTTTTTGAGGTAGCCGTCGAGGGTGTCCTCGCTGCGCCAGTTGCTCGAGACCGGGCTCAGTTCGCCGATGACGAACCCGCGCACATGCGGCCGGGCGCTTTCCTGGTCGGCGTCATTGGTGCCGTAATTCCCGATGAGCGGGTACGTCATGGCCACGATCTGCCCCCAGTAACTGGGGTCGGTGACCACTTCCTGATAACCGGTCATCGAGGTGTTGAAACACACCTCGCCGGTGGCGTTTCCAGCCGCCCCGAAGGCCGTGCCGCGAAACACCCGTCCATCTTCCAATGCCAGCAGTCCGTGCATGATTTTTTCATCGCCGCGCCACGCCTGCCGCGCAAGCCGCAAGTTGGCGCATCGCCAATCCGGAGCGACGGGCGGCGGCCCCGTTACGGTCACGCGAGTGGCGGTACGCGGCCGGAGCGGCGAAGCTCCGGGGCCGCCCCTTTATTGGAGTTGGGCGATGACCTGCGCTGCGACGATGCGCAACAGCATGGTCAGTGGGTAGACGGCGGCATAGGCCACGTCCGGGGCATCGCAGCGGGCCACACCAGTGGCAAACGCCAGCGCCGGCGGATCGGTCATGCCGCCGGACAACAATCCGGAAAGCGTCATGAAGTTCATGCGGTGCCAGCGCCGTGCGACAATGCCCACCGCGAGCAGCGGCAGCAGCGTCACCGCCAGCCCGAGCACCACCCATTGCGCCCCCTGCGGGGTGAAGACGGTGGCGACAAAACTGCCGCCGGAAAGCAGACCCACATTGGCGAGAAAAAGCATGATCCCCAGCTCCCGCAGCGCCCGGTTGGCCTGCAGCGGTATGTGCATGACCAGCGGGCCAAACCGCCCCAGGTGACTGAGCAGGATCGCCACCATGAGCGGACCGCCCGCCAGCCCGAGCCGCACCGGTGCCGGCAGCCCTCGATCCGCAGGGGATACAGCCCGACCAGCACCCCGAGCAGAATCCCGGCGAAAATTGCAGCAAAGGTGGTCTCCTCCAGCTTCCGCCCCGCATTGCCCAGGGTCCGCGTCGCCTCCTTGAGCACGCCGGCTTCTCCCACGAGATGCAGCACATCGCCGAATTGCACCCGGACGTTCGGCTGGGCGGTGAAGGTGAGGTCGCCCCGGCCGATGCGGGTGATGGTCACGCCGTGCACGTGCTCCATGCCCAGTTCGCGCACGGATGTGCCGAGCAGTCGACGGTTGGTCAGCACCACCGGCCGGTGGGTCACCGGACCCGGAGCCCCGAGCAAATCGTCGCTGCTTTCCGTGCCCACCACCCGCTGAAACTGCCTCAGGGTGGAGCGGCTCCCGGCCCTCGCCCTGGTCTTTGCGAAACTGTTCGGCCTCGGCCGCCACATCGATTTTGAAGATGAGGCGCAGGAGGACCCACGAGAGGATGATGGCGACGATGGCGAGCGGGTAGGTGGCGGCGTAGGAGAGGGCGGCGAGGCTGACGACGCTGCGCTCCGCTCCGCCCGACTCCAATGCCTGCTGGGCCGCCCCGAGTGCTGGGGTGTTGGTGCTGGCCCCGGTGAACAAGACGCCGGCGACACCGAGCCGAACCCCGGCCACGCGCACCTGGCCCAGTGCCAGCCCGCCCACGATCACCCCGCTCAGGATCAACAAATCATGGGCCACCGGAGAGGTGATCCCGAGAGTCTCGAGGAAACTCATGGGCGGGGCAGGGGGCGGAGCCGGCACACGCGCGCGGCCGGCAGCACCGGGGCGGGAGGGGGCATCGGCATCGAACAGGAGGACCTTCCCGAACTACAGCACATGGCATGCCCAGCCGGGTCGCGGTCGTTCCGGAGCGCAGACATAAAAAAACCGGCGGGACCAAAGTCCCGCCGGTTGCGAAGCGCGCCGGCGCCTTATTCGGCCTTGGGCAGAATGACGGCATCGAGGACGTGGATCACGCCGTTGGTGCCGACGATGTCGGTCTTGACGACGTTCGCTCCGTCCACCGTCACCTTCCCGTCCGCCACCTTCACGGTGAACTCCTTGCCATTGACGGTTTTAACCTTGCCGCTTTTCACGTCGGCGGCCAGGACCTTGGCTGCAACCACGTGGTAGGTCAGGATGGCCGCGAGCTTCTCCTTGTTCTCCGGCTTGAGCAGGCTCTCGACGGTGCCGGCCGGAAGCTTGGCGAACGCCTCGTTGGTCGGGGCGAACACGGTGAACGGGCCCTTGCCGGAAAGCGTCTCGGCCAGGCCGGCGGCCTTGACGGCAGCGACGAGGGTGGAGAAGTCGGCATTGCCGGCGGCAATTTCGACCACGTTCTTGGTCGGTTCCGCAGCCTGCGCAGGGGCGACGATGGCGATGACCGCAGCGGCGGCGCAAGCGAGATAGTTTTTCATGGGTGGTGGGTGTGGGTGTCGGTGGTTGTTGTTTTGATCGACCCGGCCATGGCGGCGTCTCGGGTTCGGGACAGTAACGGCGAGGGGGCCCCGCTGGTTTCGCCGAGCAGGCCGCTGGTGGCACCGCGGGCCACCTATGCGCACTACGCGAGCTCACTGACCCTCCTGAGGTGAAGGTCATGCCGCGCCTGACAGCCGCTCGATCGGATGCCCGGATGATGGACTTAATGCCAGAAATGCCGGTGCGCGGTGAAGCACATGGCCATGCCCCGCTCATTGGCGGCGGCGATCACATCGGGATCGCCCTTGCTGCCGCCCGGCTGGATGGCGGCGGTGGCGCCGGCGTCGGCCGCGGCGAGCAGCCCGTCCGGAAACGGAAAGAAAGCGTCGCTGGCGACCACCGACCCTTCCAGCGAGAGGCCCGCGGCCTGCGCCTTCCAGACGGCGAGCCGGGACGAGTCCACGCGGCTCATCTGCCCGGCACCGATGCCCAGGGTGCGGTCCTTGCCACAGAAGACTATGGCGTTGCTTTTGACGTGTTTGACCACCCGCCACCCGAAGCGCATCGCCTCCAGCTCCTCTTTGCTGGGCGGCCGGTTGGTCACGCATTTGTTTTCCAGACCCTCGAGCCCCAGGGCCTTCGCGTCCCGGTCCATCACCATCAGTCCGCCGGGAGCGCTCCGGATGACCGGGGGCGGCGCGGTCGCGAGCAGTGCCGCGTAGGCGTCGGCATACTGGATCAACCGCAGTGCCTTTTTCTTTTGGAAAATGGCGCGCGCCGCGGACTCGAATCCCGGGGCAATAACCAGGTCGGTGAAGATTTCGGAGATGACGCGGGCCAGCGCCTCGGTCACCGGGCGGTTGCAGACGATGACGCCGCCAAAGGGGGCCTGCTTGTCGGTTTCGTAGGCCTTGTCCCAGGCCGCCCGCAGGTCGTCGGCATCGGAACCGACCCCGCACGGGTTGGTGTGCTTGAGAATGGCCACCGTGGGCAGTTCAAACTCCAGAATCAGTTCGGCCGCGGCCTCAATGTCGAGGACATTGGTGTAGCTCAGGTCCTTGCCGTGAAGCTGCTCGAAATAGTCGCTGAAACGGCCGTACAGCGCCGCTTCCTGATGCGGATTGTCCCCGTAGCGCAACACGCTGTGCAGCGGCAGGCTCGCGACAAAGCTGTTCTGATGGTGGTATTGTTCCCCGAGGTAAGTCGAGATGGCGGCGTCATAGGCCGCGGTCCGCTGATACACCTTCACCGCCAGCTTCCGGCGCAGTTCCGGAGTGGTGTCGCCCTCGTGGTCGCCCATCTGCTCGATGACCTCGTCGTAGTCGGAGGGATCGGTGACCACGGTCACGGAGGCATGGTTTTTGGCCGCGGCCCGCAGCATGGCCGGCCCCCCGATGTCGATGTTTTCGATGGCGTGCTCCAGCGAGGTGCCGGGCTGGGCCACCGTCTGCTCGAAGGGGTAGAGATTTACCACCACAAGGTCGATCGGCGGGATGCCCAGCCGGGCCGCCTCCTCCTCGTGCTCCACCTGGCCGCGGATGAACAGAAAGCCGCCGTGGACCTTGGGGTGCAGGGTTTTGAGTCGCCCGTCCAGGCATTCTGGAAATCCGGTGTAGTCGCTCACTTCGATCACCGGCAGCCCGGCGTCGCGCAGGGCCTTGGCGGTGCCTCCAGTCGAGAGTAGTTCCACCTTTTTCTCGTGAAGCTGGCGGGCAAATTCGACAATGCCGGTCTTGTCGGACACGGACAGCAAGGCGCGTTGGATGCTCATGGATGCGGAAATGAGGACGCGCCCGGCCTGAACGGATTTTCAGGCGTCGGACGCGTGGCTGGTTGTACTCGGCGCGGGGGGCGGGTTCAAGCCGGAAATGGCCGGGCATCCGTCGCCGCCAAAATGGCGGGGCGGTGAAATTCCACCTTGGCCGCGCCCGGATCGCTCCTAGTTTCAATGCTTCCTTTTTTTCCAGCCCCCCCCACCCATGTCCGCCTCCGGCCAGCATTACCATTTCATCGGCATCTGCGGCACCGCCATGGGCGCGGTCGCCGCCGCCATGAAGGACCGTGGATTCAGCATCACCGGTTCCGACGCCGGCGTCTACGAACCGATGGCCTCGTTCTTGCGGGGTAAAGGCATCCAGATCATCGAGGGCTTTCGCGCGGAGAACATTCCCGCCGCCGCCGGCGTCATCGTCATCGGCAACGCCATCAGCCGCGGCAATCCCGAATGCGAGGAGGTTCTGAACCGCCGCCTGCTCTATACCTCGCTGCCCGAGCTGCTCAAACACCAGTTCCTCCACGGCCGGCGCAACTACGTGGTCACCGGCACCCACGGCAAGACCACCACCACCAGCCTGCTGGCGTGGCTGTTGGAAAGCGCCGGCCGCAACCCGTCGTTCATGATCGGCGGCCTGACCCGCAATTTCGGCCAGGGCGGGCGCTTCACGCCCGGCGAGTTCACGGTGCTGGAGGGGGACGAGTACGACACCGCTTTTTTCGACAAGCGCTCGAAGTTTGTCCATTACCTGCCGGAAGTGGTCATTGTCAACAACCTCGAGTACGACCACGCCGATATCTTCCCCGATCTCCAAAGCATCCAGCTGTCGTTCAACCGGATGCTGCGCCTCGTGCCGCAGAACGGGCTGGTGCTGGTCAATGGCGACGACGGCCAGGCCCTGGCCGCCACGCGGGAAAACCGTGCCGCCATGATGACCGCGTGCCCCGCGCCACTCCAAACCGTTGGTCTCGGGGAGGGGTGCGACCACCGGCTCACCGATCTCGCGCTGGACGGGGTCGGCATGAGGTTCCGCCTGAATGGCGCGCCGTTCGCCGTGCCGATGGACGGCGAGATCAACGTGCGCAACGCCGCCATGGCCGTATGCGCCGCGCGTTTCGCCGGCCTCGTCGATGACGAGATCCGGACGGGGCTGGCGAGCTTCCTGGGCGTGGCCCGCCGGCAGACCGTCCGGGGGACCACCGCCGGCGGGGTGACCGTCATCGACGATTTCGGCCACCATCCGACGGCCATCCGCGAGACCACCGAGGCGCTGCGCCACCGCCACGTCAAGCCCGGGGCCAGGCTCTGGGCGCTCTTCGAGCCGCGCTCCAACACCACCAAGCGGCGGGTCTTCCAGCATGAGCTGGCCGTCGCCCTGGCCACCGCCGACGGCGTCTTCCTCGCGGAAATCTTCGAGCCCCACAAGGTGCCGGAAGGCGACCGCCTTGATGTCGCGGAATTGGTCGAGGAGGTCCGCACCACCCACGGACGCATCTGCTTCGTCGAGCCGGACGCGCAGGCGATCGTGGCGCGCCTCGCCCCGCTGGTCCGCCGCGACGACGTGGTGGTCGTGTTCAGCAACGGCGGGTTCGGCGGGATCCACGAAAAACTCCTCGCGATGTGAGCAGGGGACGGCCGGCGCGGCCGCGGGAAGAAACTGCAGAGGCGGGGTTTGCCCCGCCCTCCCGGGCGCGCCATCGTCACCCCCATGGATGAACACATTTATGCCCTGCACGGCATGCACTGCGGCAGTTGCGTCGAAAAGGTCCACCGCCGCCTGGTTTCCCACCCGCAGGTGGCGCGGGCGGAAGTGACGCGCGAGCCTGACCAGGCCCGCGTGGCCGCCATGGATGCGCTGACCTTGGACGCCCTCAACGCCTGGCTGGCCGGCGTCGGCGACTACCGGCTCTCGGTGGCCGACACCGGTGCCGCGGCAGCCGCCGCCGGCCCGGCCGGGCGCGAGGCCGCCGCGGGCGGGGCCGCGTCGTTTTATGCCACCTACAAACCCCTGCTCCTCGTCGTCGGGTACATCCTGCTGACCATCGCCGCCTTTTTCATCGCGGCCGGATCCTGGGACTCGGCGCTGGCCATGCGCCTCTTCATGGCCGGCTTCTTTCTCTCCTTCTCGTTCTTCAAAATGCTCGACGTGGCCGGGTTCGCCTCCGCCTTTCGTGGCTACGATGTGGTGGCGCGGGTTGTGCCGGGCTACGGCCGGGCGTATCCCTTCATCGAGCTATCCCTCGGTCTCGCGTACTTGGCCAACGTCGCGCCCACGTCCACCAATGCCGTCACCGCGCTCATCATGGCGATCGGATTGGTCGGCGTCGTGCGCGCGGTAATGTCGAAACACACCATCCGCTGTGCCTGCCTCGGAACCGGATTCAACCTGCCGATGTCCACCGTCACCATCGTCGAGAATTCGGTCATGCTGGCCATGGCGCTGGCCTCCCTCGCCGCCGGAGGGATGTGACCCGCGGGAGCGGGCGGCGGGCGCGACCCGCCGCCCCCGCCGCCCCCGCCGCCCCCGCCGCCCCCGCCGCCCCCGCCGCCCCCGCCGCCCCCGCCGCCCCCGCCTCAGAGCGGCTGCGCGCTGACTTCCCACTTCGGGTTGTTGTCGGCGAGATAGCGGGATGTCCACTCACTGGGGCACAGCACGACCCACGAGCCCCGGCTGTCCTGGGCGAGCGCGCACCCGCTGGGGAGGGCGATCGACGGTTTTTCCGGGCCATGGCGGCGCGGGCCGGCGGATTTGCCCGCGGTGGCCTCCGCCTCGACGGCCGGTTCCTTTTCGCGAATCCACCGGACGATCGTCCACGGAGCGCTCTCCAGCCGGCAGTCGGCCCCGTATTCGTTTTCGACCCGGTATTTCAGGACATCGAATTGCAGCGGGCCCACCGCGCCCAGCAGCGGGATGCGCACGCCGGTGTCGGTCAACTCGTAGCTCTGGGCCACCCCTTCCTTCAGGAGCTGGTCCAGGCCGTCGCGGAACCGCTTGAATTTTGCCGTGCTGCTGTTGTGCAGAAAGGCGAAGCACTCGGGCGCGAAGCGCGGCATCTCGTCGAACATGATCGTCGGGTCCTCGGCCAGGGTGTCGCCAATCAGGAAATCGTAGTTGCCCACCAGGCCAACCACATCGCCCGCCCACGCCTCGTCCACGGTCTCGCGCTCGCGGGCAAAGAGCCGCTGGGAATTCCCCAGCCGCAGCTTTTTGCCGGTGCGGGTGTTGGTCACCGCCATGTCGCGGGCAAACTCCCCAGAGACAATCCGCAGGTACGACACGTAATCGCGGTGCTTCGGGTTCATGTTCGCCTGGATCTTGAAGATGAAGCCGGAGAAATCCGGGGCCATCGGCTCGATCACCCGTTCCCCGGACAGACGCGGCGCGGGCGGCGGGGCCAGCATGAGGAAGCGGTCGAGCAGCAGCTGGACTCCGAAGTTGTTGGCCGCACTGCCAAAAAAGACCGGGGTCAGGAGGCCGGCGCGCACGTCGGCCAGCTCGAACGTCTCGCCCGCGCCCTCCAGCAGCTCCAGCTCCTCGGTCACCTGCGCATGCACGTGATCGGGCAGTCGGTCGCGCACGGCCTGGTCATGAATGTCCCGCACGTCCACCGGAGCCCGGTAGGCACCGCCGGTGACCCGTTCGAAAAGATGCACCTGCTTCGTCTGGCGGTCGTACACGCCGCGGAAATCCTGCCCGCTGCCCAGCGGCCAGTTGACCGGCAGCGCGCCGAGGCCGAGCACCCGCTCCAGCTCGTCCAGCAGGTCGAGCGGCGGCCGCGACGGCCGGTCCAGCTTGTTCATGAACGTGAAGATGGGCACGCCGCGCCGCCGGCACACCTCGAAAAGCTTCAGTGTCTGGGCCTCGATCCCCTTGCTCGCATCGATGACCATGACCGCCGCGTCGACCGCGGTCAGCACCCGGTAGGTGTCCTCGGAAAAGTCCTTGTGACCCGGTGTGTCAAGCAGGTTCACGCAGCAGCCACCGTACTCGAATTGCAGCACCGTGGACGACACCGAAATCCCGCGCTGGCGCTCCAGCTCCATCCAGTCGCTGGTTGTCGCCCGCTGGTCCTTGCGCGAGGTCACGCTGCCGGCGAGCTGCACGGCCCCGCCGTAGAGCAGGAATTTTTCCGTGAGCGTCGTTTTGCCGGCGTCCGGGTGGGAAATGATGGCGAAGGTGCGCCGGCGTCCCACCTCGCGCGCCGTGCGGGCGGCGTCGGCAGTGGACGGGGCGGGAGCGGCGGGCTCGGCGGCAGGAGATTCTAAGACAGGGTCGGACATCGGAAAGCTCAGTTCATCGGCGCAACTCGCGGCCGATGCAATCGCCGGGTGGGGCGGGGCGGCGACTCGGTTTCGGAATGCCTCCGCTGGTGGAGGAGGCACTCGAGCAGGCGGTCGAACGCGATGTCAATGGCGTCTCCACCCGAGTATTCACCGCGGAGCATCTGGCCGCCATCTGCCTGCAGGTCGGCTGGCGCAAAGATTTTGACCGGATCATTCGCTTCGTAGAAGCCAGGGTTCTTGATGCGGAGGATGGACTCACCGCCACCAGTTCCCGGAAACTCCGCTGCCTCACCCTCGGGCTCTGACCCCGGCGGGTCGTGGTCAGTCGCCGCGTCGGCGAGATCGCCATTCACACCACCATGGCGTGATGCCGGCACCGGCGGGAAACGAGTGCCCGGTCAGGAAGCGGGCGCCCCGGCGGTTCCGCCCTCGCTGCGGCCGGTGGTCCGCACGTCGAGCACGGCGAGAAACCGCTGGGCGCAGGTGGCGTCATTGAGGATGAGCGTGCCTTCGGTAATCTTTGATGACTCTCTCTGGGGGACGAGACGCGCCGGATGAGCGGCCTCCCACTGCGCGGCCAGATCCGCCAGCGAACGGCACGGCGTGTCGCGTGCGGATCGCAGGGTGGCCAGGGAAAACCGGATGATGGCCGACGACTGGGCGAGGCGGCGCAGTTCCAGGGCGACGCGGCCCATGGTGAAGCGGGGATTGAGTTCGACGACCGGGCGGAGGGCGGGGGAGCCGTCGGCGCTCCGGTGGACGAGGGCATCGAGACCGAAGGCCCCTTGAAATCCGCAGGCGGCGAACCGTGGGGCGAGCAGCGGGAAGACGCGACCGCGATAGAAATCTTCCAGCCAGGCCCCGCGTCCGCCGCTGCTGAAAAAGCGGGCGATTTCCGGAGGGAAAAGTTTGGTGTAACGACCCGACGCTTCGACCGCGAGGAAGCGACCGCGTTCGTCCGTCAGCAGTCGCGTGATCCCCTTGAGCTGGAGGGTGCCGTCGGGGTGGGCCTCGCCCTGGACGGAAAAGTCCGCGAGCCGGTCGAGCCAGGGCTCGATGACCAGCGCCCCGTGCACGGCCAGCGTGGCCTCGGCCCAGGCCTCGTCGCCGGGCTGCCAGAGTTCGGTGCGACGGAACCCGCGGCCGGAACTTCCGAAGGCCGGTTTGACCACGCCGCGCGGGTGGCCGGCGGCTTGCAGGTTGTGGATCGCCGCGCGCACTTCCTCAAGCGTGGTCACCGCTCGTCCGGCCAGCGGATCGCCGAGTTCACGCAGGATTTCCGCCGCGGCTTGCTTGGAATAAAGCGCGCGCTGGGCCGGCTGCCAGCCGGCGGTCCGGACGGTGCCGCCGACGCCGCCGCGCAGGCCAGCCACCACGGCTTCCGAATCGGGCGACCAGGCCCATGGCCGTAACCCGCCGAGCTTGCGGCCAGCCAGCGGGCTGTCCGCGGCGAGCCGGCCGTTGCGGTCGAGGACCTCGAATTCCGGCCACTCGACTCCGAGCCGCCGCAGTTTTTCCAGGTGCTCGGATCGCGGGTGCCGCCGGACCAGGACCACGTCCTCCTGGTGTCCGAGGAATGCGGGCAGCACGTCCAGGTCCTCGGCCAGGCGCAGGATCGGCCGGTCCGGTGCCCCGCCGCAGACGGTTGTTTCAGACTGAGGATTAAAGAGATAGACCACGGGCGTGCGTCCGCGGGATCCGGCAAACAGGTCGAGTTCGCGGATGAAGCAGGGGTCGAGCCCGGCCTGGAGCCGGCCGTCGCGATCGAGCAGCCGGCGCGCCTTCGCGCGGATCGGCGAGAGCGGGAAGACGAGGCGTCGGGCGAAGCCGGGCCAGTCCGCTTCGCCCGGCTCCTTCCATTTACGGAACCAATTCAGCCCGTAGGCGACGTGGGAGATTTCGTCGTCGTGGATCGTCTGGAAGAGCGTGGCGGCCGCCTCGTCGCCCTCGCGGCGGAAGACGTCGCGGTAGTGGAGGGAAAAATCGAGGTTGGCCTGCTCGAATGTGAGTGGCAGGCGGGTCACGTAATCCATCGGCGTTTCCATGCCCGCGACCGCCTTCCAGAAAAACCCGTTGATCGGCAGCTCTCCGAACGAGACGCCGTAGTCGGCCATGCGGTCGAGATACCACCGGGTGTGCAGCTGTTCCTCGGCCAGGGTGTGGAGCAGGCCGCGGCGGAAGGCGGGCGGGGCGTCGGGAAATTTGAGGATGGCCAGCGCCATCAGCTCGGTGGCGAGCAGCTCATGGTTGGCGAGGAAATGCAGCAGGTGGCCGCGGGCCTGCTCGCCGGCGAGCTGGTGCTCCCGGGGAAAGTCCGCGCGGTCGCCGCCCGCGGGCACCAGCCGCAATCCGGCCGGGCGGCCGGGCTCGGGCGGGGTCGCCAGGGCGGGGCCGGGCGCGTCATCAAGCAGTCCCGGCGGCGGCGCGGCCAGCTTGTCCTCCAGCCGTTCGGCAAAGAGCACGCGCTCGGCAAATTCGCGCAGGGTGGTCATGGCAGCTCAGGACCGCGGGTCGCGGCCGGACGAAAGGAGGCCGCGCCCCCGCAGGCGCTTATTTGAAGAATCGCTTGGCGCGTTCGAAAAACCCCTCGCTCTCGGGAGTGTTCTCGCCGCCGAGGGAGTCGGCAAAGGCCTTGAGCTTGTCGCGCTGGTCGCTGTTCAGCCGGGTCGGCACCTCGACCTGGGTGCGGACCAGGAGGTCGCCGCGGCGCGAGGAATTGAGTTCGGGCAGCCCCTTGCCGCGCAGCCGAAAAATCGTGCCGCTCTGGGTGCCGGCGGGAATTTTCACCGTGGCGCGGCCGTCGAGCGTCGGCACGGTGGCTTCGCCGCCGAGGGTGGCCACGCCGTAGCCGATGGGCACGGTGCAGTGGAGGTCGTCCTCGTCGCGTTCAAAGACGTCGTGCTCCTTCAGGTGGATGACCACGTACAGGTCGCCGGCCGCGCCGCCGCGGACGCCGGCCTCGCCATTGCCGCTTGAGCGCAGCCGGGATCCCTGCTGGATGCCCGCCGGGATCCGCAGCTTGATGCGGGACTTGGTGCTCCGCCGGCCCTGGCCCTGGCACACGCCGCACGGGTTGGAAATGATCTGGCCGGTCCCCGTACACTCCGGGCACGTCTGCTGGATCTGGAAGAACCCGCGGCTGGCAATGACCTGGCCGTGGCCTTTGCAGGTGGCGCAGGTCTTGGTGCCGCCGCCTTTGGATCCGGTGCCCGCGCATTCGTCGCAGGCTGCCAGCTTTTCCAGCTCCAGCTCCTTTTCGACGCCGCTGGCCGCCTCCTCCAGGCTGATCTGCAGGTCGTAACGCAGGTCCGAGCCGCGCTGCCGCCCATCGCGGGTGCGCCGCGCCCCGCCGCCGCCGCCATTGAAAAACTCCTCGAAAATGCCGCCGGCCCCGCCGCCGCCGCCGCCGAAAACTTCACGGAAGATTTCAAAGGGGTCCACTCCGCCCGCGCCGCCGCCGGCCCCGCCGCCCGGACTGCCGCCCTGCTGAAAGGCGGCATGCCCGTAGCGGTCGTAGGCTGCGCGCTTCTGCTCGTCGGAAAGAATTTCGTAGGCTTCGCCCAGTTCCTTGAATTTGTCCTCGGCCGCCTTGTCCCCCGGATTGCGGTCCGGGTGATATTGCATCGCCATCTTGCGATAGGCCTTTTTGATGTCGTCGCCGCCGGCCCCGCGGTCCACGCTGAGGACCTCGTAAAAATCGCGCTTGGTGGTCATGGATGCTGGAAAAATTCAAGGGCCGGCTCACTAGGCGTCGTCGCAGCCGGTGCTGACGATGACGGTGGCGGGGCGAAGCAGGCGGTCGCGCAGCTTGTAGCCGCGGCGGACCTGGGAAATGATCACTCCTTCGGAAACCGTCGTGCTGGGTTCCTGGCCCACGGCCTCGTGCAGGTTGGGATCGAATTTCCGCCCCACCGCCGGCACTTCCTCGACCCCCTGGTCGCGCAGGAAATTCTGCAGCTGGCCGGCCACCATGTTCAGGCCGACCAGGATGTTTTTCGCCCCGGCATCGGCCTCCGCCGCCTGCAGGCCGAATTGAAAATTGTCGAGGACCGGCAGCAGTTCCTCCAGCAGCGAAGCATTGGCGTAGCGACGGGCGTCGGCCGCTTCCTGCGTCATGCGCTTGCGGAAATTGTCCAAGTCGGCGCGGGCGCGCAGGGCGGTGTCCTTCCACTGGACCAGTTCCGCGTGGGCCGAGGCGGCCGGGTTGCGTTCGTCGGGCAGACCGTCTTCCGCCTCCGGGTCGAAGGCGGCGTCTTCATCCCACGCGTCAACCGGAGTGGGTTCAGGCTGGGGCGTTGATTTGGAGGAATCGGGCTGGCTCATGGAAAGCGGAACAAATTGGCGAATAAGGAATGTAACCGTTTTTTCGGACAATCAAGCCGGTGAGCCACAATGTCGCGCTGAAATCCGTGTGCCAATCCCGGTGATTCCCGGCTGATTTTCCCGCTTGGGTTTTCGGCGGTTTCCGGCGAGCGGTGGGGGTGATGGAGAATCCAGAACCATCCTCTTTCCCCCGGGAACCCGCGGCCGCCGCCGGCGCGGTGCGGTTGGACGTGTGGCTGTGGGCCGTGCGGTTGTTCAAGACGCGTTCGCTGGCGGCGGAGGCGTGCCGGCTCGGGCGGGTCACGCGGGCCGACGGCGAGCCGGTCAAACCATCGCGTGCCGTGCGCCAAGGCGACGAACTGGGCGTGCGCGAGGAATTCCTCACCCGGCGGCTGCGGGTTGACGGCCTGCCCGCCCGGCGCCTCGGGGCGAAGCTGGTGGCCGGCCAGTTCACCGACCTCACCCCGCCCGCCGAGGTGGAAAAAGCGCGCGTCCTCCGGCTCGGGCAGCGGCTGGCCGCGCCCACCTTCGTGCCGGGCATGGGCCGTCCGACCAAGGCCCAGCGCCGGGCCCTCGAGGCTTGGCATCTGGCTGGTCGCGGATCCGCGGACGAGGGCACGGGCGGGGAGCCGGGCCGCGAGGAGGACGGGGACTGAGAAGGGGACTGGGTTGGCGCAGGGCTGCGGTGTGGCGACGCCCGGTTGCTTTTGCTGATTCGCGGTTCAGCCTTGGCCGATGAGCCTCCAAGCATCCCGGATGCTGACGACCCGTGAAAAAGCCCTGCACATCAACCTCGACGGGCCTCCATACGGCACGCTCGCGGAAATTGGGGCCGGGCAGGAGGTGGCCAACTGGTTTTTCCGGGTGGGCGCGGCCTCGGGCAGCATTGCCAAAAGTGTTTCGGCGTATGACATGACCGTCAGCGACTCGATCTATGGGGCCGCCCGGCAGTATGTCTCGCGCGAGCGGTTGCTGCACATGCTAGACCACGAATACGCGCTGATGGTGGAGCGGCTCGACCGCAAGATGGGTGCCGACAGCATTTTTTTTGCGTATGCCAACACGGTGCGGGTCCGGGCGTATCGCGACACCTCGCAGGAGTGCCATGGATGGATGGGGATCCGCCTGCAGACATCGCCGCACTCCGCGCCGCACGACCTGGTCATTCATTTGCGGCTGTTTGACACCCAGCTCAACGAGCAGCAGGAAGTTGTCGGGGTGGCGGGAGTGAACCTCATTTACGCCGCGCTTTATCTGCGGCATGATTTGCGCGCCTTTGTTGAATCGTTGCGGGACAACCTTAATCCGTGGCGCGTGGAGGTGGATTTCCTCAAGTTCCGCGGGCCGGATTTTGCCTCGCTGGACAACCGGTTGTGCGCGCTGCAGTTGGTGGAAAGCGGGCTCACCCCGGCGGCGTTTTTCACGGCTGAGGGTGAGGTCATGCAGCCGTCCGAGTTCTTCTACAAGAAGCCGCTGCTGCTGCTGCGCGGCCGGTTTGATCCGGTGACCAAGGTTCATCTCGACATGATGATGTCGGCCCGCGCGGCGCTGCGCGGCAGCCTGCCGCCGACCGCACCGCCGGCGGTCGAGATCATGGAATTGTCCATGCACAATCTGCTGGAGGAGACGGAGAAGGGGAGTGCGGCGGCCGGCGGGGTGGACAAGGCGAGTTTTCTGGCCCGGGCGGACATGCTGCAGGCGCTGGGGGAGAATGTGCTGGTGTCGCGGTTTCCCGAGTTTCACCGGCTGGGGGCGTTTTTGAGCCGGTACACGAAGGAGCCGATCGGCATTGTGCTGAGCCGCGCCCTGCTCGAGGAATTGTTTGAGGAAAAGTGGTATGTCGGGCTCGACGGCGGGCTGCTGGAGTCGCTCGGCCGCCTGTTCAAAAACGAGTTGCGGCTCTGCGTGTATCCCGGCCTGGATGCGGCCACCGGCCAGCGTCGGGCCGCCGACCAGGCGAGCATCGCCCTGCACCTGCGCAAGCTATTTGAGCATCTGCTCGACAATGGCTACATCCTGCCGATCAAGCCCAGCGAGGGCGTGGACCTGCGGTATTCCGGAACCGACATCCGGGCCATGATCGCCGCCGGGGATGCCCGGTGGAAGGAGCTGGTGCCGGAAGTGGTGGCGCAGGGCGGATGGCTGTAGCCGCCCGTCCTCAGAGGGTGCCGCCGCTCCAGCCGAGTTTGTTCTGGACCAGGCGGTAAAAATTGTGACCCGGGAGGTGCACCAGCGGCACGTCGTGCGGGGCGCGGCGCAGATGGATGGTCGCGCCCACCGGCACCGCGACCGAACCATCGCCATCCAGCGTGAGCAGGGTTTCTTCGGCCTCGCCGAGCGGGATCAGCTCGAGGTGCGCGGAGTCGCCCACGACCACCGCCAGGTCGGAAAGGGTGTGGGAACAGATGGGGGTGACCACGAAGACGCGGGCTTTCGGGCTGACCAACGGTCCGCCGGCCGAAAGCGAGTAGGCGGTGGAGCCGGTCGGCGTGCTGACGATCAGGCCGTCGCCGCGGTAGCGGTTGAGCAGATCGCCGTCGATGCGGACCTCCACGAGGATCATGCGCGGCTGGCGGCCGCGGGTCAGGGTGGCCTCGTTCAGGGCGGTGGCGGTCACGGTGCCGCCGTCGCGGGTGGCGTATGTCACCTCCAGCAGGCTGCGCTGGCTCAGGGTGTACGCGCCGGTGGTGAGCGCCTCGAGAAATTCATCGAACTGGTGCTCCGCCGCCGTGGTCAAAAACCCCAGGCGGCCGGTGTTGAGGGCGGCGAGCGGCTGCACCTGCGGCCCGAAGGCCCGGGCCGTCTTCAAAATGGTGCCGTCTCCGCCCAGCACGATCACGAACGCGGCGCGCGCGTTGATCTCATCACCCGTGGCGAAGGCTTCTCCCGCGCCGAGCATGCCGGCCGTCTCCTCGTTCGCCAGCGCGGTCCATCCCCGCGCCGCCATGCGCTCCCGGACCCTGCGCGCCAGCGCGGCCGCGCCGGGTTTGGTGGGATTGGCGACAAGACCGTAGAACTGCGGCGGGATCATGGAAGCTTCACCTCAACCACAGATGACCGGCGAGGGACACCGGTTTTTGCGGGGACGGCGGGTTTCCCGCAATGGATCCACCGGCGACGGCGGCGGGGGCGCGGACAGGCTGCGGAAGGTGGCGCGGCTCGCCCTCCGGCGGCGGAGGCGGCGGGGTCGGGTGCGGCCCTCGGCGTTACGCGGCCTTTTTGAGCCACGCCAGAAATTCCACATTGCCGTCGGTGCCGGTGATCGGAGACGGCATCAGTCCGGCCCAGGCCAGCGGCGGCTGCGCGTCCACCCAGGCCTGGATTTTAGCGACGGCTTCGTCGCGGGCCGCCTCGTCGCGCACGATGCCGCCCCGGGCGAGGCGCTCGGGCGAAAGCTCGAACTGCGGCTTGATCAGGCAGATGATCGATCCGCCGGGCCGGACGCACGGGACGACGGCGGGCAGCACCAGCAGCAGCGAAATGAAGGAAAGATCCATCACCGCCACGTCGACCGGTTCGCCGACGTCCTCCGGGGTGAGCCGGCGGCAATTGAAATTTTCGCGCGAGCGGACCCTCGGGTCGTTCCGCAATTTATAGACCAGCTGGTTGGTGCCGACGTCGAAGGCGTGGACCCGCGCCGCGCCGCGCTGGAGCAGGCAGTCGGTGAATCCGCCGGTGCTCGCGCCCACATCCAGCCCGATCCGGCCGTCGACCTCGATCTGAAACGTCACCAGCGCGCCTTCGAGCTTGAGCCCGCCCCGGCTGACGAAGCGGGGTTTTTCCTTGAGCTCCAGCGTGTCGTCCGCGCTGACTTTTTCGCTGGGTTTGGCGGCCACGCGGGTGCCGATTTTGACTTCGCCGGCGAGGATCAGGCGCTGGGCCTGCTCGCGTGACGGGCAGAGTCCGCGGGCGACCAGGGCCTGATCAAGCCGTGACTTGGCGGACATGCGTTGTGGGGGTCATGAGGAAGAGCGGGGGCCGCGTTCAGGCGGGATCGGAGGCGTTGAGGGCGTCGATGAGCTGGCGCAGGCGGCCGAAGCTGCGGCGCTTGAAGCGGAAGATGAGGCGCGGCATGGCGGCGATCTCGGGTTCCGGCTGCTCGGCGGCGGGGGCGGGGCCCTGGCGGAATTCCCCGCTGGCGAGCAGGTCGGTGAAGTGCTCGTGCAGATGCGCCATTTTCGCGTCGCTGAGCGTCTGGTTCATGCGGATCACCAAGTCCGGCCCGACGTGGCGGTAGCTGTGAAAGACGCGGTAGAACCGCAGAATTTCGTCCACGGCCTCGTTGATGTTGTCGGTGAAGCGGAAGAGCGAAAAATCTTCGGCGGAGATCAGGCCGCGGCCGAAGAGCTGGTCGCGCACGAAGGCCGACCACATGTGCCAGTAGCTGCCGCCCGGCTTGTCGACCATGACCACCGGCATGATGGCCGCCTTGCCCGTCTGAATGAGGGTCAGCGCCTCAAACAGCTCGTCCATCGTGCCGAAGCCGCCGGGGAACAGCGCGTAGGCGTCGGCCTCCTTCACGAAGCTGAGCTTGCGGGTGAAGAAATAATTGAAGGTGACCAGCTTCGGGTCGCCGCCGATGGTTTCGTTGGCCCCCTGTTCGAACGGGAGCTTGATGTTCAGGCCGAAGCTGTTGTCCCGGCCCGCCCCGCGCTGGCCCGCGCCCATGATGCCGTCGCCCGCACCGGTGATGACCATGAACCCTTCTTCGACGATCTTCCGGGAGAAGGCCTCGGCGATTTCCGCTTCGGCCTGGTCGGACGGGGTGCGGGCGGAGCCGAAGACGACGCATTTGCGCTTGCCGGCAAAGGGCGCGAACATCTTGGCGGCCTCCCGCATTTCGCGGACGGACCGATTGATGAGCTTGAGGTCGCCCAGGCTGGTTCCGTCGGGTCCCAGTTTGAGCGCGGTGATGATGAGCTCCTCGATGAGCTGCGGATGCGCGGGGGTCCCGCTCGCCTTGACCAGATCCTGGATCAGGGTGTCGAGCGCGGGGTTGCCGGTGGTGCCTCGTTTCTGGTAGAAATACGGAAGCGCGCCGGCGGTGAAATCGCGGCCGGAGGTCTTGCGGCGGGTGGACATGGGGGAATGGATGTGAAACGGAGGGGTGCCGTTCCCGGGATTTCCGGGCCGGTGCGAGCGTGAGAAATCTTTATTCCCCAGAACGATGGTTTGCGCCAGAGGGAAGCGGGCCGGGTTGCTGTCGCCGGCCGGGACCCACCATCCGTCGCCGCCAGATTTTGTCACCTCATCCATTCATTTCCCGTCAGTCCGCCCCCGATGCCCTGGCCGCGGCGCGCCGCTATGCGGCGCTGCAGCCGTTGATCGTGGACAAAAGCCCGTTTTTTGAAGCGATGATGCGGATGGTGGCGGTGCCGGGGGCGGACGCGCCGCGGCGGCTGGCCGAGCTGGGCGTGGGCACCGGCGGCTTTCTCGAAGCCGTGGCCCGCCGGGGGATCTGGCCGGAGGCGGAGCTCGTCGGCTGCGACCGGTCGGCGGCGCGGATCGCGGTCGCCGGGGAAACGCTGCGGTCCCTGGGGCGCGGCGCGCGCCTGTGCGCCGGGGTCAACGCCCTTGACGCCGGCGATTCCTTTTACCGCGAGGTCGCGGCCGCCGGCAGCGCCGACGTGGTCGTCCTGTCGCAATTCGAGCACTACGCTCCAAATGACCGCGGCAGCGCGCTGGCCGCGCGGCTGGCGCGGGAGGGCCGCCCGTTCGGCACCAAGGCGGAAGTGCGCCGGTTGGCGCACTCGCGCCTGCGCCCCGGCGGCTGGCTGTTTGTCATTGACGATTACAAGGCGGACACGCCGGAGGAGCAAGACGCCTGGGACCGCGCCTGGGATGCCCATGTCGTCGCTCAATGGGCGCGTCCGGACGTCATCGCCGGCCTCCGGGCGGTCGATCCGGTCTGGGCGGCGCGCCTCGCCCGGCATTACGATCCGGCGCGGCCCTGGGAGGAGCGCCTGCGCCTCGCCGCCCGCGCCCGCGCCCGCCGCCGCCGCCGGGACGGGGAGGAACTCCAGTCGCTGGCCGCGGCGTGCGGCGATTTCCACGCGCTCTTCGACGGGGGAGCCCACGGTTTGCTGCCGCACCCCCAGGCTGCCAGCCATCCGCAGTTTTTTCTGCACTGGGGGCGGGCCGCGGGCGCGGAGGCGGGCGCGGAGAGTGGGCCGCGGCCGGGCTGAGCCCTCGTTTGGGCGGCCATGCCCGGGGCATGCTCAGGCCAAGCGCCCGCCGGGGTCGAACGCGCGGCGCACCCATTGCTCGCCTTCGCTCGAGGGCCAGAGGCCGAGCCGGGCCGGGGCGGTCTGCAGCGAGAGGCCGCCGAGGCGGCAGGCGCGCAGGGCCGCGTCAAGCGCCGCCGGCTGGCCGGCGGGCAGTCCGACCCAGGCGACCTGGCCGGCCACCGAATACCGCCGCGGCAGGCCGAGCGATGCGAGCGCGGCATCCAGCTCGGGCACCCGCGCCGGGGTCAACGGGACCTTGACCGACAGGGCGGCGTCCCCGGAGGGCGCGGCCCAGCAGGACTCGCCGACGGCCGCAAAAGCCGCGCCGGTCTCGCGGCTGAGCCGCTCCCGACGGGCCTCCAGCGTGCCGTGGTCGCCCGCGAGGCGGACGAGCACGCGGCCGCCGGGTTCGAAGTCGAGCGCGTCCAGATCGGCCGGCTGGAGGACGAGGCGGGCGGTCAGCTCCAGGGCCGCCCGTAGCGAGCCGGTCTCAGCGGCCGCGGTCAGCCGCTCCTGGGGCAGCGGAAACACCTTGAACGTGGCCTCGAGGATCACGCCGAGGCGGCCGCAGGAACCGACGAGCAGTTTGGGAAAATCGAACCCGGCCGCGCTTTTCACCACCTTGCCGCCGCCGCGGATGAGGCGGGCGTCGCCTGTGAGAAAGGTGGCTCCGATGATGAAGTCGCGCACCCCGCCATACCGCAGCCGCCCCGGGCCATTGAGGCCGGCGGCGATGGTGCCGCCCACGGTCGCGCCTTCCGCGACCAGCGGTGGATCGAACGGAAGGTACTGCCCGTTGCGGGCCAGGGTCTCCGCGATGTCCCGCAGCGGGGTGCCGGCCCTGGCGGTGAAGGTGAATTCGCCGGGTTCATAGTCGGTGATGCCGCGATGGCCGGACAGATCGAGAAACGCGGTGCCGGCGGGTGCGTCGCACAGCGCGGGTTTGGTGCGCGCGCCGACCGGCCGCGCCTTGGGCGAGGCGAGCAGGGCGTCGCGGATGGAATCGGTCGTGGTCATTCTCGTGAAAGCACGCCGGCCTTTTCCAGCGGGTGAAGGCCGTGGGCGGTGAGCGCGGGGGCTTCGCCCGAGGGGAACATCTTCCCGGGATTGGCCAGTTCGCGCGGGTCGAAGACGCGCCTGACCTCGCGCATGAAGGCGACATCCGGCTCCCCGAACATCGGGGTCAGAAACGCGCGCTTTTCCAGCCCCACGCCGTGCTCCCCGGTGATGCTGCCGCCCATTTCGATGCACATTTCCAGGATGCGTCCGGCCAGCGCCTCCCCGCGTTCGAACTGCCCGGGAATTCGGCCGTCGAACAAAATCAACGGATGCAGGTTGCCGTCGCCGGCGTGAAACACATTGGCGCAGCGCAGGCCGTGTTCCGCGGCCAGTTCGCCGATCCGGCGCAGCGCCTCGCCCAGCCGGCTGCGGGGCACGACCCCGTCCTGGACGATGAAGTCCGGGCTGAGGCGCCCGACGGCGGAGAATGCGCTCTTGCGCCCTTTCCAGATCAGGGCGCGGTCGTCCGCGTCGCGGGCCACCCGGCTTTCCAGCGGATGGCTCTGGGCGATGATTGCGGCCAGCCGCCGCTTTTCGCTTTCCACCTGCTCGCGCGGTCCCTCGAGTTCCACGATGAGCACGGTGGCCGCGTTGGGCGGGTATCCGCAGTGGGTCGCCGCCTCGGCCGCGTCGATGGCCAGGCGGTCCATGATCTCCATCGCTCCCGGCAAAATGCCGGCCGCAATGATCGCCGAGACCGCGTCACCCGCCCGCTCGGTCGTGTCGTACCCCGCGAGCAGCGTGTGAAAAACCTCGGCCTTCGGGATGAGGCGGAGGGTCAGCTCCAGGGCAATGCCGAACAGGCCCTCGCTGCCGCAGAAGAGGCCGACGAGGTCGGGCCCCAGCGATTCCATGCTCCCGCCCCCGAACGTCAGCACCTCGCCGGTCGCGGCCACCACGGTCATGCCCAGGATGTGGTTGGAGGTCATGCCATACTTGAGGCAGTGGGCACCGCCGGAATTAAAGGCCACATTGCCCCCGATGGTGCAGATCTGCTGGCTGCTGGGGTCAGGCGCAAAGTACAGCCCGTGGGGCGCGGCGGCGGCGCTCACCGCCAGGTTCACCACCCCGGGCTCGACCACTGCGGTGCGGGCCTCGGGGTCGAGGTGAAGGATGCGGTTCAGGCGGTTGAGGGCGATGACCAGGCCGTCCTCGACCGGGACCGCGCCGCCGCTCAGGCTGGTGCCGCTGCCCCGGGCCATAAATGGCACATTCCAGGCCGCGCAGGTTTTGACCGCCGCGATCACCTCCTCCCGGCTTACCGGAACCACCACTGCGCGCGGAGTCGCCGCAAAGGCGGTCAGCCCGTCGCTTTCATAAGCCGCCAAGGCCGCGCCATCCAGGAGGCAGCGGTCCGGTGGGAACAAGGTTTGCAGATCGGAAATAAAGGACACGGATTCAAGCGGCTGGCCCGGGCCGGCATCGGCCGCGGGTCGTCCCTCCGACCGTAATGCGGGGCGGCCGGGACGCCAGCGGCGGTTGTGGTGTCCGGGCACCGATGTCCCAGGGAGGGGGGCGTCGTCACGGAGGCACCCCGGCCACGGGAATTCTGCGGCGCGCGGTCCCGGCGGTTGCCGCGGAGGGCCGGGAATCCGCCGGCCCGGCCGCGCGCCGGCCCAACCGGAGGGGGCGGGGCGATGGAGGACTCCCGGCACCGGGCAAGACGTAGGGGTGGAGCGCTGGATTTCGCGTGGACAGAGTGCACGGGTGTTTCATCTTACGCCATGTCCATGCCTGTTGCCACCGGTACCCCGCCGATCCAGACGATCAAGCTGCCCGCCCCCGTGCCGGTGACGACGACACGTTTTCGCACGCCGAAAAAGAACATTCCGCAGACCAAAAAAGAACGCGACGCGCTGCTCGCACACATTCGGGAATTCCTGGTGCGGGAGCCCCTAGTGCCGCCGATGCCGCTGCAGGAATTGCGCGTGCACGCGGAGAAAATCATCGCCGCCACCGGCTTCGACCCGATTTACCTGCATTACGCCGCGGTCCTGCTGAACAACGAAATGTGGCGCGAATCGCTCGCCGCCATCCCCTTTGAACGCCGCTTGCTGCTGATGCCCAAATGCCTGCGGGTCGAAAGCAAATGCCCGGCACCCTTTGATGAATTCGGCCTGCTCTGCAAACAATGCGGACTGTGCACGATCCAGGATTTTCAGAACGAGGCCGAAGCCCTCGGCTACGCGGTGCTGGTCGCGGAAGGCAGCGCGATCGTCATGTCGCTCATCCAGACCGGGCAGATCGAGGCCATCGTCGGCATCTCCTGCCTTCCGGTACTGGAACGGACGTTCCCTTACGTCGAAGCCGCCGCCATCCCCGCCATCGCCGTGCCGCTGCTCCAGGACGACTGCATCGACACCAACGTCGACATCGACTGGGTCTGGGAATACCTGCACCTGACCAGCGACGACAAAACCCGCCGACTCAATCTCAATGCCCTGAAGGACGAGGTGGCCACTTGGTTCAGCCGGGAATCGCTCGAGACCCTGATGGGTCCGGCCGAAGGGGCGGCGGAAGTCATCGCCCGCGACTGGCTGGCCGGTGAGGGCAAGCGCTGGCGCCCGTTCCTGACCGTCGCCGTGTACCAGGCCCTGCGCGAGGATGCGGAGGAGCCGATCGCCGAGGCGGTGAAAAAACTCGCGGTCGCAGTCGAGTGTTTCCACAAGGCGTCGCTCATTCACGACGACATCGAAGACGAGGACCTTGAGCGCTACGGCGAAAAAACGGTGCCGGGAGCCCACGGGGTGCCCGCCGCCCTCAATGCCGGCGACCTGCTCATCGGCGAAGGCTACCGCCTGATCGCCGAGGCCGACCTGCCCGCCGAGGCTCGCCTCGCCATCCTCAAGGTGGCGGCCGACGGGCAGCGGGCGCTCTGCCGAGGCCAGGGCGCGGAGCTGGAATGGACGCGCCACCCGTCCCCGCTTTCGCCGAAACAGGTTCTGGAAATTTTCCGGCTCAAGACCGCGCCCGCCTTTGAGGTGGCCCTCGCCCTGGGTGCCGCCGCGGCCGGCCAGCTCGAGGAAACGCAGGACGCCCTGCGCGCCTACAGCGAAAACCTTGGCATCGCCTACCAGATCCGCGACGACATGGACGACCTCGGTGCCGACGCCGGAGCCAATGCCCTCGACAGCTTCCGCCCGAGCATCCTCCTGGCCGAGGCCCTGGAACGGGCCACGGGCGAGGACCAACTGCTCCTCGACAGCCTTTGGCGCCGCCTGACCCCGGCCGCGGCCACAGTCGAGAGAATTCGCGAGCTGGCCCACGCCACCAAGGCCGACGACACCTGCCTGCTCCTGCTCGAACGCTACAAACAGGCCGCCATCAACTCACTGCAGGACGTGGACAACGCCAATCTCAAGGGCCTGCTTCGCCGCACCCTCGGGAAAATCTTCAACGATCTGGAGATCAAAGGATGGTGTTCAGAGTTCGAAGCGAAGAACCTGCCGGCCAAGGCCGAGGCCGCGGTGCCGGTGGGCTGATCGCCGCGCGGTGCCGTGCCCAGGTCGCGCGGGGGATTTTTGCCCGCGGGCCCGTTGTGGTGTGTGGCGCACCCCCGGCAGCGAACCGTCGCTCGCCGCCGGAAGCGGCGTGGCCTCGCGCCGCCGGGTGGTCCGGGCGGCGGGGGTGGGGGTTAGCGGAATTCCGGACTCAGCATGTAGGCCACCCATGCTTTCTCCAGGGCGGCACCGTCTTCCAAGCCGTAGAACTTGGCCAGTTCGTCGGGCTCCGGGATCTGGTTGGAGGTGCTGATGCGTTCGCACAACCTGTTAAAAGACCCGAGCTTTTCCTGGGAGCTTTGCAGAAAGCGGGCGAAAGCATAGGCCAGCACGGTGGTCATTTCATCGGCGTTTTCGGAATCGCGCTTGAACAGGTCGGTCAGGCTGGTTTTGGCATCGCCCTTTTTCACCCGTTTTTTCAATTCGGCGGCCCAGTTCTTGGCGTCCTTGAAGCCGCCGACATCGGAGACGTCGTTACGGGTGCCGACGGCGCGCACAATGCTGGTTTCCGATTTGCCGGTCAGCAGGATCTCCTTGTAGTACGCGTGGCCGGTGAAGACCGCAAAGGAGCCCTCGGCCCCGATGCCCGAGATGCCGCCGGCCTGGATCTGCAGCATGTCGGACGCCAGGCAGTGGGTGCGGAACGGGATCCACACGCCCTTGATGAAATTCGGGCGGGTCTTCTCGCCGTATGCTCCCGGCTCGAAGGCGCGGAAGACGCGCATCCTCGTGATGACCCCGTTTTGCTCGGCCATGCTCGGCGGCAGGTTGATGGTGCCGGAGGCGCTGCGGGGCCAAGTCGCCCGGATCTTGCCGGCACTCTCCTTGTCGCCCGTCTCCTCGATCATGTCCGCGTACCAGCTGCCCGCGTATTCGTACGCCTGCTCGTCATTGACCACCATGATGGCCATTTTCCGGTCCTTCCATTTCTGGGCAAAGGTGCTGTGGAAAAACGCATGGTCGAGCCAGAGCCGCTCCGCCAGCTCCGCCACGTCCATGGGGTCCACTGGCTTGAGGTAGAGCACCTTGAAATGCGGGGTTTCGCAGACGGTGTAGGTGTGGTTGTTGACCGGGAAGAAGCCGGCCTCTTTTTTGAACGCTTTGGTGTCCAGCTTCGCTTCCCGCGCCGGGTTGGGCAGCTTGGGTTTGGCGGCGCTGGCCCCCAGCGTCGGCAGGCTGCCGCCCTTGTTTTCCGGGGCAAATTCGTTCACGTAGTCCTGATCCCCAAAACTCAGGGCGGTCAGGGCGACCTTAAAAACGCGGCCCTCGACGTCGCGAAGCTCCACCTCCGGCCCCATCCGGCGGACCAGCTCCGCCTCGGTCGTGCGCCCATCGATGCTGATCCACGTGCGCGGCTCCGCGGCGGCGGCCGGCTGGGGGAATGATCCGAATATCGCGACGCCCGCGCCGCAGGAAAGGAGCACGCGGGAAAGGAATGGCTTCATGACGGCAAAAAAGTAGGCCCCGCTCCGACGGCTTGTCCATCGTGAATTTTTCAAATAAATCCCGGAGGGGGCGGCGCTTCTAAGGGAATGATCATGGGGCCTTCCGTGATTCGCCCCCGGGCCGGAAGTGCTTGCCACACGCCGACGTCCCAGGTTATGCATGGCTCTCTTCATTTCCACCTCGTCCTGCTTTTCACCCGCCCGCCGCATGATCCGCCGCCTGCTTCCGCTTCCGCTGCTCTGGACCGCCGCGCTCCTCACCCTGGCTGGCACCGGCTGGGGGCAGCAAGCCGCCGCCTTCCGCCGCTTCACCCTCAGCGATGGCAAGACCTTCTACGCCGTCATCACCGACAAAACGTCGTCCTCGGTCTCTTTCAAACTCCAGAACGGACGGCCACTCAACCAGCCGATCCGCATGCTCAGCGACCCGGATCAGCAATTCGTGCGCAAGTGGACCAAGTTCAAGGATGACCTCCTGAACAATGCCGAGTTCGCCTCCCTCACCGTCAAAGAGATGCTCGAACTCCGCGGCTACCAGTCGTTCGAGTTCGACATCGAGGGTAATCACATTTTTGTCGATGGCGAGGTCGGGGGCAAGCCGATGCGCTTCATGATCGACACCGGAGCCCATTCTTCGATCGTGCATGACGCCTCGGCCAAGGAGGCCGGTCTGGAGATCGGGCCGTACGACCAGGAGATTCGCGGGGTGGCCGGCTCGCAGAAGGCGGCCGTAACCCGCATCAATGTCCTCAAACTCGGCGATACGGTCGTCGAGAACCGCAAACTTCTGGCCACCGACTTCATCCCCATCGGCGGCGGCCCCGGCCGGTTCGACGTGATTTTTGGCGCGGATTTCCTGCGCGAGCTCGACGCCGTGATCAGCTACCGCGAAGGCCGGATCTTCCTGCGGCCGGACAACATCGCCAAAAAAAGCGCCCCCCCGGGCAGCCCGGCGGCGGCGGCCGCCGCTGAACCCAAGGCCGATTTCCGCCGCTGGACGAGCGCGGACGGCTCGAAGAATTTCCAGGCCGCCCTGGTCAACAAATCGGACACCGAGGCCACCTTCCGCATGCAGGGCGACTCGACGGTCAAGCTGGGCCTCGACAAACTGAGCGACGGCGACCGAGAATTCGTGCAAAAGTGGAGCAAGCTCCGGGACGACCTGGCCAAAAATCCCGAATGGCGGACGCTGACGGTCAAGGAACTTCTCGAACTCCGCGCCTATCAATCGTTCCAGTACCGGCTCGAAGGCAATCACATTCTGGTTGACGGATTGATCGGCTCGACCAAAACCCGATTCCTGATCGACACCGGTGCCCACTCCTGCACCATGGACGTGAAGTTCGCCCGCAATGTGGCCAAGCTGGAGGTCGGTCCGATGGACCAGGTGATCCGCGGCATCGGCGGAGAGGCTCCGGCGGCCCTCACCAAGATCCCGGTGATCACCCTGGGCGATGCGGTCATCCGCGAGCGCATGGCGCTCAGCGCCGACATCCACAAAGGGGGCATCGCCGGAGAAGGGAACTACGACGCGCTCTTTGGGGCGGAGTTTCTGCGCGAGCTCGATGCCGTGATCAATTACAAGGAAGCGCGGATGTTTCTCAAGCCGGACAATTCCGACAAGGCGGGAACCGAGGCACCGCCGGCCGATGAGGCACCGGCAAAGAAGGAGCCGTCCGAGGTCCCCAAGAAAGCGTAAGGGTCCGCACCTTCTCCGGGTGGGTCCCCGGGCGGGCCGTCCCGCCCGGGCAGAGGTCCGCACCGCCGGCTGTCTCGGCGGCGCTTCAGCGCAGCAGTTCTTTTTCCGCGAGCAGCAGGGTCACCTGGCCGGTGATGCCGAGGCTCGCCGCACTGAGCTGATCCGCGGTGTCCTCGGCCGTGTGCCAGACGCGGTAATTGAGGTCGATGAAATTGACCATTTCTACGCCGGCCATGCCAAGCGGGACATGGTCGTCGAGGATCTCCTGCGAGGAGAGGCCGAAGTGGGCGGCGTGGCCGGCCTCGGCGGCGGCGCGCAGCGCGAGCTGGCGCAGGCGGTCGGAGCTCTGATTGGCGGGCATCTCGATCCGCAAATCCTTCTCGCCCACCATGTCGAGCAGGATTCCGCAGCGCGGCCGGCGGTCGCGCGGCCAGTCGCGCCAGCTGCGCGCGTAGTGGCGGCTGCCGTGCAGGCCGTCCAGCGGGGTGTATTCCACGCTGGCTTCCTCGCCGTCGAAAAAGACGAGTTCGACGCGCTGGGCGGCGGGGGGCTGGGTGGCGAGCACGCGGGCCAGCTCAAGCTGGACGGCATTGCCGCTGGCCCCGTCGTTGGCCCCGACGAAGGAAAACTCCGTGTACCATTTTGTGTCGTAGTGCGAGGCGATGAGGAGCGGTGCCGGGCGCTGCCAGGGATCGCCGCCGCCGCCGCCGCCGCCAAAGCGGGCCCGCAGGTTCACGAAGGTGAGGCGTCCGCGAGGAGTGGTGTCCTCAAACGACTGCCGCTGCACCACCCAGCCGTGCTTTTTCAGTTCGCCCTCCAGATGCTGGCGGGTTTTTTCCAGCGCCTCGGAACCGGCCGGACGGGGGCCGAAGGCGGTGATGGACTGCGCCCAGGCCAGCGCCTTTTCGCCGGAAAACTGCCGATGCAGCGAGCGGGCCGCCTCGTACGCCGGCAGGGGGTCCAGGGGGGCCGGCGGCACCGCCGCGGCCGCCGCTCCGGGAGCGGCGGACTTTTGACAGGAAGGGAGAGGGAGCAGCACGGCGAGCGAGAGGGCGCAGGCCAGGCTGCGGAAGGTGCGGCGCGGCGGTGCCTCGGCCGCAGCATCCTGGCCGGGGGGGGGGCTAAAGCATGTCATAACGCGACGTCAGGCCCATCAGGGCCAGGATGCGATCAAGATCGGTGTTGCCGTAATACTCGATCTCCACGCGGCCTTTTTTGTCGGCGTGGTGGATGGAGACCTTGGTGGCGAAGCGTTCGCGGAGTTTTTCCTCGAGATCGCGGACTTCCGGGCTGCTTTTGGCCGTGCTGATGGCCGATGGTTTGCGGCCGGCGAGCCCTCCCGGGCCGGCGGCCGCGTCGGCCGGCAGCTGCCCCTGCCTGGAGGTTTCGGTGACGAGCTGCTCGGTGGCGCGGACGGTCAGGCCGCGGCGGATGATATGCCCGGCCGCGGCGACCTGCAGGGTGCCGTCCTTGAGGCTGAGCAGCACCTTGGCATGGCCGACCGAAAGCTGCCCGCCGGCCAGCAGCGCCTTCACATCGGGCGCGAGGTCGAGCAGGCGGATCGCGTTGGCCACGGTGGCGCGGTTTTTTCCGACCCGCTGGGCGATGTCCTCCTGCTTGAGCGAGAATTCGCGGGCCAGCCGCGCATAGGCCTCGGCTTCCTCGATGGCATTGAGGTCCTCGCGCTGCAGGTTTTCGATGAGCGCCATTTCCAGCACGTCGCGGTCGCTGGCGATGCGGACAATAATGGGAATCTCCGACAGCCCGAGCCGGCTGCCGGCGCGCCACCGGCGCTCGCCGGCGATCAACTCGTAGCGGCCGTTCACCTCCCGCACGATCAGCGGCTGGATGATGCCGTGCTCGCGGATGGAGTCAACCAACTCCACCAGCGATTCCTCCCGCAGGCTCTTGCGGGGCTGGAGCGGGCTGGGGACCACGGCATCAAGCGCGACTTTCCGCACCACCTCGCCAGGGGCGGGGGCGGGGGCGAGCGCAACCGGTGCCGCCTCCTGGCGGCGCACCGGCGCATGAATGAGATCGCCAAGACCTCTGCCAAGGGCCGTTTTTTTCTGCATGTGGAGGCCGGGGTGGAGACCGGCCGGCGAAGGTAGGAAATACCGCGCCATTTGGCAATGCGGATTCCTGGCGGATTCAGCGGGCGGAGTGTCGGACAAAAAAGTGAAACCAGTGGGATGGCGGAGAAGGAGAGGGGATGCCGGCGGACGGGAAAATCCTGATCGGCGGGGCGTCATGTGTCCGACGCGGTTGGCCAGGACGGGAATGCGCGACGGCTCCGCCGACCAGACTGCGGCCGGCTGGGCGCGGGCGCGGCGTTCGCGCGGTCGTCGCACCCGGTCCCAGGCACGTTTTTGGCCGACGGGTGTGGCGGAGCGGTCTTGCCGTCGCCGCGGGCGGGGCTAGGATGGCGCTCATGAACCGGCGGGCCTTCACCCAGCGGTCGGCCCTTGCCGGCCTCGGCCTGGCCGTCAGCCCGGTGGCCGCGCAGGGGGACGAGGCGCTGGATCTGGCGCTGGACCGGGTCGGTCCCGGCCTGAAAAAGTGGGCCGCGGTCTGCGTGGTGACGGCCGGTGCCGGAGGGGTGCCGGTTTTTGAGTGGACGGAGTACCGCGGCACCGGATCGGCCGCCGATTTCTGGCCGGCCAGCACGATCAAGCTGTACGCGGTGGTGGCGGCGCTGGAACTGCTGAGCGAGCGAGGTTTTTCGCTCGATGCCACGGTCACGTTTGAGCATGGCGGGAAGGACGGGCGCTGGGTGCTGGACTGCGCGCGGACGATGCGCGAAATGCTCAGCGAGACGTTCCGCCGCTCCTCCAACGAGGACTACACCCTGCTCCTCCGCCTGGTCGGGCTCGACCGCCTCAACACCCGCTTTCTGATCCCGGAGAAGGGATTCGAGCGTTCCGCCCTGATGCGCGGCTATGTGGCCGGCCGGCCGTGGCAGTACGTCCGGGAAGAACCGCAGCGCATCCGCCTGCGCAGCGCGGACGGCGTGCACTCCGAGACGCACGAGCACACCTGGAGCGGCCGCTTCTACGCACAGGAGCGCGGCGGCACCGTGATCGATGCCAAAACCGGCAACGTCACGACCCCGCGCGAACTGGTGGAGTGCCTGCGCCGCATCCTCTACCACGAGCGCCTGCCGGCCGCGGAACGCTACCGCCTGACCCCGGAACAACTCGGCTTCCTCCGCACCGGTGGCGAAGGCCTGACCGGCCTGGAAACCCGCAACGAGGAGTCCGGTCCGTCGGCCTGGTCCGGAGCGGCCGAGAGCGTTTTTCCGGGGGCGCGCTTCTTTCACAAATGCGGCGTGATCTCGGATTTTGCCCTCGAGATCGCGGCGGTCGACGACACCGCCGCGGGTGGCCCCGCGTTTCTCCTGGCCCCGGTCATCAACGCCGGTTCGGGCTCCCAGCCCGTGGATGGCCCGACGCTCGTCAGCCAGATGTCGCTCGCCATCGCAAGCTGGGTGCAAGCCCGCCGCGGCCCGCCGGGTGCGGCGATGGCACCGTGACCCCGAGCTCGTTTTTGACACCATCAGAGCTGCCACCCCGTCCCGGAGGCTCAGGGCGCGGCGGTTCCCGGGCCGTCGCCGGGCACGGTGGCGGGTGGCGCTTCGGCCTCCTCCTCCCGCGCCTTCAACCGCCGATACCAGATGTTGAGCAGGACGATGATGGCGGCGATCACGGCGATGCCGCCGATCGTGACCCAGACGCTGTCGCGGGGCAGGTAGCGGTTGATGAGCTGCGAGCCGGAATACATCATGCCGCAGCCGAGGATGCTGCCGGCGATAATGGCGCAGAACGCCCGAATCCGGTTCATGCCGAGAATGCGGGAGAGGATTGCGCCGCCCACGCTGCCGGTGGCCGCGAGGGGGAAGGACACGAAGGCAACCAGGCCGATGACGGCCGCGCGGCGAATCCAGGGGTGTTTTTTCAGGATAAAATGACCGTCCTTGGCCAAGTCATGCAGCCGCGGGCCCAGCCAGGGGATCTTGAAAAGAAAGGCGGCGTGGAACACAAATACCATGGCCACCATCGTGTCCATGTACACCACCATTCCGAACAAAAATTCGGGGCTGAAGAACCGGCTGATTTCGGCGAGTTCGGGTTCGCTGCCGCCGAGAATGACAAAGCGTCCGAAGAAGAAAAACGTGGCCAGCACCGTGCCGAGCAGCTTGTAGGCAAAGGCCGACCCGTTCACCAGATAGAACCCCACAAGCAGGAGAACACTGAGCGCAAACGGCCCGAACAGCGTGGCGGCCCACGTTAGGGGCAGTTCCTGCTTCAGATTTTTTTCGTATTGGTCGTCGGTGAGGTTTGGCGGTGAAGTCACGTGCGTGGGGCAGGGTGGCGTCTGCAGGAAAATTTCAGGGTGCGGGGTGGTGGGCTGGGGCCGTGCGGCGGAGGGCGGCGGGGGCTGGAAGACTCTCAGCCGCCGTGGCGCGTGACCTCCGCACAACCAGAACCGCGAATGAGGCCCAATACTCGCAAATAGCCACGCCGAAAGGGCGGGTTTGCCCGTATTCAGAAGCGGGGGCGGGTCGGGCGCGCCTCCGGCGGCCGCTCACCCCCTCCGCGAAGCCGGTGGCGGGTCAGGAAAGGCTCGTTTTGCAGCGGTCCACCGCCGCGCACATGGCGTCCTCCTGGCGTTCCATGGATTCGACCAGCGCCGCCTGGACCCGGAAGCGGTCGAGGTTGTGCCGGTCATGCTTGACCTTGAAATAGTGGTCACCTTCCAGGTAATCGGCGAGGAAGCGGAGGGCGACTTCCAGGGTGATGAGGCGCCCGGAGAACGCGAGGTGGTCGATTTCCGCCTCGGTCAGAAACTGGGCTCCATCCACATAGCCGCGCACCAGTGCCTCGAACATGGGCAGCCGCATTTCCACCGCGCGCGCATCCGGGGCGTCCTCGGCCGTCGAGATGGTGGTGGTGCGCACCAGATCGCCGAAATCGTAGAGCACGAGCCCGGGCATGACCGTGTCCAGATCCATGATGCAGATGCCCCTGCCCGTGGCGTCGTCCATCATCACGTTGTTGATCTTGGTGTCGTTGTGGGTGACGCGCTCGGGCAGGCGGCTTTTCGCCTGGAGGTCGAGCAGCACATCGACCATCGGCTCGCGGGCCCGGCAGAAATCAATGGCGTCGCGCACGCCTGCGGCGCGTCCCGCCCGGTCTTCCTGGGCGGCGCGCATGAGCGCATTGTAGCGGCTGCGGGTGTGGTGGAAGTTGGGGATGGTGTCGGCGAGCCGGCTTCCCGGCAGGTCGGTGAGGTGGTTTTGAAATTCTCCGAAGGCGCGGGCGGCCTCGGCGGCGAGGTGCGGATCGTCGACGTGATCATGGGCCGTGGCGCGCTCGACGTAGACGTAGCCGCGCCAATGGTTGCCGATGGCGTCCTGGTGCCAGATCTCGCCATCGCGGCAGGGGATGAGGGTGAGGACGCGGCGGTCCGGCTCCGGGGACCCCGCGGCGCGCAGCTTGTGGGTGATGTGCCGGGTGACGCGGTTGATGTTGTCCATCACCAGGTCGGGCCGCTTGAACACATGGTGATTGATGCGCTGGAGGATGTACCGCACCGGCACGCCGCCCTGGGAATAACGCACCTCATAGGTGTCATTGATGTGGCCGTGGCCGCAGGGGCTGGCTCCGAGGAATTCGCCGGGCATGGCGAAATGACCCGCCACATTGCGGACGTCGTGCTCTGTGCGTGATGGGCTCATGGGTGGAAAAGCGGGGATCTTACGGTGATTTCCCCGAAGGCAACGGGCATTCCCGCCGGTCCAGCAGCGCCGTCCGGGCGGGGAAACCGAGATGCCGAGGCACCGCCGCTCCCGGGCGGCCGGCACCGGTGCCGGCCGTCGCCGCCCCGGCCTCACTCGTGGGACCGCGGGTCGAAGGCGTCGCGCAGGCCGTCTCCGAGGAAATTCAGGGCGAGCAGGGTGGCGCTGAGCATGGCCGCGGGAAAGACGAGCAGCCACCAGCGGCTTTCGAGCGGATTGATGACCTGGGCACCCTGCTTGAGCAGTGAGCCCCAGCTGGCGGCCGGTTCGTCGATGCCCAGGCCGAGAAAGCTGAGGAAGGATTCGGTGAGGATGACCGCGGGAATGGTGAGGGTGAGGTAAGTGAGGATGACCGTCCAGAGGTTGGGCAGGAGGTGGCGGGCCATGATTTTCCACGCGCGCTGGCCCATCGCGCGGGCGGCGGTCACGAACTGCGCCTCGCGCAGGACCAGCACCTGGCCGCGGACGATTCGGGCCATCGTCAGCCACTCGATCAGGCCGAGGCTGAGGATGACCACGAGCATGCGGTTGTAGGGCAGGAGCAGGCCGAGCACGCCCTCCAGGCCGGTCCATCCCCGGGCCTGGGCCCACAGCCGGCCGGAGTCGAGCAGGCTGATCAGGCTGTCGGAATACGCAGAGATGAGAACCATGATGATGAGGATGCGCGGCAGCGCGTAGAGCAGGTCGACCACCCGCATCATGACCGCATCCACCCGCCCGCCAAAAAACCCGGCGGTCAGGCCGTAGGCCACGCCGATGAGTAGGTTGACGGCCGCCGCAGCCAAGCCGACGACGAGCGACACGCGGGCTCCGGCCAGCACGCGGTGGAGCACATCCTTGCCGTGATCGTCGCTGCCGAGCCAGAACCTGACGGCGCGGGTGCCGGTGGTTTTGGTGGGGTCGAGCGGGTCCATGACCGCGAGCGTCGCCTCCTGGCCGGGCCGGGCGAAGATGGCGTTGGACGACGTCTTTTTTTCCGGAGCGATCAGCAGGGGGCCGAGGGCGCTGGCCAGGACGACGGCCGCCAGAAACCACAACGAGGCGAGCGCGGCGCGGTTGCGGCGGAGGCGGCGCCAGCCATCGGAGGACGGCGTGGCGGGCGTGGGCGGGGGGTCAGGCATCGAGCTTGATTCGGCGGTCGAGAAAGGTGTAGGCGACGTCGACGAGGAAATTCAGGGCGACAAGCAGGGAGCAATAAACCATGACGACGCCGAGCAGGAGGAAGAGGTCGCGGTTTTCGATGGCGCGGACGAAATACTGGCCGGCTCCCGGCACGCCGAAGACGGCCTCGACGACGACCGAGCCGGTGAGCAGGTTGGCGGCGAGGGGGCCGAGAAAGGTGACGACCGGCAGGATGGCGACGCGGAGGGCGTGGCGCACGGCGATGGCCCGGGGAGCCAGGCCCTTGGCGCGGGCGGTGCGGATGAAGTCCTGGTTAAGGACCTCAAGCAGGCTGTTGCGCATGAGCCGGGCCACGTAGGCAACGTAAGGGGCGGCGAGGCAGAGGGCGGGCAGGATCATGGTCTGCCAGGAGAACCATCCTCCGACGGGCAGCCAGCCCAGCCAGAGGGCGAAGACGGCGATCAGCACCGGCCCGGTGATGAAGGAGGGCAGCGAGATGGCGGCGAGGGCGGCGAACATGGCGGCATAGTCGGCCCAGGTGTTGCGTCCGAGGGCGGCGATCACGCCCAGCGTCACCCCGCCTGCGGCCGCCAGCACAAAGGCCAGGGCCCCGAGTTGAAACGAGACCGGCAGGCTGTGCCGCAGGATTTCGCCGACCTGCTGGCCCTTGTATTTGCTTGATTCCCGCAGGTCGCCCCGCGCCAGGTCGGCGAAATAACGCGCCATTTGGGAGCCCAGCGGGCCGTCGAGTTTGAGCTGCCGTTTTTTCTCCTCGATCTGGGCCGGGGTGAGGGATTTTTCGCCGATGAACGGATCGCCCGGCGCGGCGCGCAGGAGCGCGAAGGTGAGCGTGATCACGCCGACCAGAACCGCGGCAAGGGAAACGAGGCGCCGGGCGAGGCGGGCGAGCATGAGTGCAGTGATCGGGTTTGCCGGCCGAGGTTTCAAGCGGGAATGTGGCACCCAGGGCGTAGCCGGCGCGCCGCGCGCCCCAGTCGGCCGCAAAAAAAAAAGCCCGCTGGCGCAAACCAGCGGGCTTGAATGGAAAAGTGCCGGAGGAGCCGGCCGCTCGGTGGGCTAGTAGCGTTCGAAACGGTTGTAATCAGCGCCGCCATCGAAGCCGAGTTCCGGTGGCATGTTGGCGTAGCCGTTTTGTGGATTGCGCTCCTGTTTGTTCAGGTAAGGGGCCTTGAATCCGCCCTTGTAGGTCGGGAATGGGGCGGTGACGACTTCGTACAATCCCCAGCCGAAACGGATGGCCGTTTTATGAGTGCCCCAGAGCAGGCCGTAGGGACCGTAAGAAGCGCCATCGGTGGTGACGGCACGCTCCCAGCCGCTGGGAATTTCAGTCCAACCGTAGAGCAGATTGGCCAAGCCACGGCTGAGTTTGCCGACACGGCCATACTGGGCACCGGGAGGCGCTTGGATGTCGGCCACGGTTGAACCGGCGATGGCCATCGTCACGAGGATGAGGAACGCTTTTTTCATGAGGTACACCCAGACTAGCGGAGGGTGGGGAAATTTGGCAACCGTAAATTTTCGCTGATTGTGGGAAATATTCGGATTTTCGCGCCGCTTCCGCCGGTGGCGTGCCGGTCCGGCCCGGCCCGTCCGCCGATCCTGAAGTTTCAGCTTTCATGCCGGCGGCTTGCGGCCACACTTTCCCATCATGCCGGAGTTTCCTTCTTATTCGTCCGATCCCGTCCGTGCGCTCAACCGCCGGGCGTTTTTAGGCCGCTCGGCGGGGGGGCTGGGATCCCTGGCGCTGGCTTCACTGCTGAATCCGGGCCTGCTGCGCGGAGCTGCCGATCCCGCCGCGCCGTGGCGCGGGATTCTGAACCAGCCCCATCTGGTGCCGCGGGCCAAGCGGGTCATTTATCTGTATCAGGCGGGCGGCCCGAGTCACCTGGAGACATTCGATCCAAAGCCGCGGCTGGGGGCGCTGCACGGGCAGGACATGCCGGAGAGTTTCACCAAGGGCCAGCAGTTGGCGCAGCTGCAGGGGCAGGCGCTCAAGTGTTTTGGCCCGCAGTGGGGGTTCCAGCGGTACGGCCGGAGCGGCCTGGAGATGAGCGAGCATTTTCAGCAGCTGGGCGGGGTGGCCGACGAGTTGTGCCTGATCCGCTCGATGCATACCGAGCAGATCAACCACGACCCGGCCCACACCTTCATGAACACCGGGAGCATCATCCCGGGGCGGCCCAGCATGGGGTCGTGGCTGCTCTACGGCCTGGGCGCGGAAACCGCCGATCTGCCTGGATTTATCGTGCTGGTCAGCACCGGCCGCGGCGGCCAGAACCAGCCGATTGCCGCGCGCCAGTGGCATTCGGGATTCCTCCCGAGCCGGTTTCAGGGCGTGAAGTTCAATTCCACCGGCGATCCGGTCCTCTACATCAACAGCCCGGCCGGGCTCGGCCGCGAGCGCCAGGGCGACTTGATCGGGGCGGTGGGGCGGCTCAACGCCCTTGAGCATGCCGCCACCCAGGATCCCGAGATCCTCACCCGCATCAGCCAATATGAGATGGCTTTTCAAATGCAGGCCAGCGTGCCCGAACTCATGGACGTCTCGAAGGAGCCCGCCTCGGTCATGGAGGCGTACGGTGCCACGCCCGGCGACGGCTCGTTCGCCAGCAACTGTCTGCTCGCCCGCCGGCTGGCCGAACGCGGGGTGCGCTTCATCCAGCTCTACCATCGCGACTGGGACCACCACGGGAACCTGAAAGCCGACATCAAGACGAAGATCGGCGAAGTCGACCGTCCGGCCGCGGCCCTCATCCGCGACCTCAAACAACGCGGCCTGCTGGACGACACCCTCGTCGTTTTCGGCGGGGAATTCGGACGCACCCCGATGTCGCAGGGCGGCAGCGGCCGCGACCACCACATCAAGGGGTTTTCCACCATGCTGGCCGGCGGCGGCCTCAAGGGAGGCGTCACTTACGGCAATACCGACGAACTCGGCTACGCCGCCGTCGAAAACCCGGTCTCGGTCCACGACCTGCACGCCACCATGCTCCACCTCTTCGGCGTCGACCACACCCGCCTGACCTACAAATCCCAGGGTCGCAATTTCCGCTTGACCGACGTTTCCGGCGAGGTGGTGCGGCCGATTCTGGCGTAAGCGGCCGGGCGCGGCCGGTCACGTCCAGGTATTCCGCCTCAGGGTAACCCTGGCGATCGTCGGCGGCGCAGGGTCAGCGCGGTGCCGCCGAGGAGCAGGGCGAGCACGCAAGGACAAGGGGCAACCCGCCCTCCGCCCCGGCACCCGAAAAACGACCGGGTGAACAGACATCGCCGGGCCACGGTGTCGGTGACCCCGGATGGTGGCCCGGCGTTCATGGCTGAACGCCCGTTTCGCTTGGATTGACTGCGGTCGCTGGGTTTCTACAGCTTCCAGTCGCCGCGGTAGTTGATCGTCTTGAGCAACTTCTCGGCCTCGTCGTCTCCGATGACTTTTTCGGCTTGCGGATCCCACTTGATGGGCCGACTGAGCGCGTCGGAGACGTAGGCGAGGTGGCCTGGTGTGGCGGACCGGTGGCCGGTCTCGGCCGGGCAGATGCATTCGTTGCGGGTGAGGATGCCTTCGACCCAGTTGCGGTGGTGACCGCCTTTGACCTTGTAGGCTTTTTTGGGGCCGCGGTCGAAGGATTCGCGGGTCCATTCTCCGTTGGAGGCTTCGATGCGGCCGCGGTCGGCGTAGACCCAGCCGTTTTCGCCGATCCACTGCGTGCCCATTTTGTGGTTGCCATTGCCCATCTGAAGGCTGTTGGACATGGTCACGGTATAACCCTGTTCGTAGGTGGAGATCACCTCGTAGTCGATCGGATTGTCATACATCCCCTTGGCCGGGTAGCGGAAGTTTTTCGCTTCGACGCTGATCGGGCCGCTCTGGTCCATCTCCAGTCCCCAGTGGGCAATGTCGTTGTGGTGTCCGATCCAGTCCATCAGCTGGCCGCCGCCGTAATCGAGGCACCACCGCCAATCCCAGTGGAGGCGCTTCGGGTTGAACGGCAGCATGCGGCTCGGTCCGCACCACAGGTCGTAGTCGAGACCGTCGGGGACAGGTTCGGCCACTTTGCCCTCGAGGTCAGTCTGATTTCCGGTCGGCAGTCCGACTTTGACTTCCTTCACTTTCCCGATCAGGCCGTTCATCACGATTTCCACGGCGATGCGGAATACTGTTTCAGAGCGTTGTTGGGAGCCGACCTGGAAGATGACTTTCTGTTTGGCGGCCTCCTGGTAGACTGACTGGCCTTCGGTGAAGCGGTGGGTGATGGGCTTCTCGCAATACACGTGTTTGCCAGTGCGCAGGGCGCCGAGGGTGGCGAGGGCGTGCCAGTGGTCAGGTGTGGCGACGATCACGGCATCGATGTCACTCCGCTCGGTGATCTTGCGGAAATCGTTCACGGCGTCGATGCCCTTGATCGTGCCGCCTGCGGATTCTTTGGCGTAGCGCTCCTCGACCTGCGCCTGGGTGGCTTCACGGCGGCCCTTGTCTGGATCGCAGACGGCGACGGTCTGGATCTCTGCGGAGTTCATGATGGTGCTTAAATCGCCGTTGCCCTGGCCGCCGCAGCCGATGAGGCCAATGGTGATGCGGTTGCTGGGCACTGGTTTATTGCCCTGGGCAAAAATAACGGAGGAGGGAATGATCGTCGGCACCGCAAAAACGGTGGATGATTTGATGAAATGGCGTCTCTTCATGAACATGTTTCTGGTCGAAATCGCACGGATTGGCAACGGAATAATGAGCTGAATGGGGTGGGCGGCGAGGCGTCGTGGTTTCGGCCCTGGTAAATCACCGGTTGTTCCAATGAACAGTTTTTGCACGGAAAAGGAAATCGTGCGGTCTGGGTGTTTTTTTTAAAAAGAAGGGGCTCTGAAGCAGTTGACGGAAATTTTCGGTGGGTAATTCTCGACCATGAATTTACGTCGCGCCCTGCTCTGCCGGCATCCCGCTTGGGTGGCTCTGCTGGTCTGCTGGGGCGTGTGGGTCACGGGCGTGCTGTGCGCGGCGGCACCGGCGTTCCGTTTGGTCAGGAGCTTCGGGGATGCCGATCGCAACGGCACCCTGCCGATGAGCAAATTGACGATCGGCGCGGACGGGCGGCTCTACGGCGTCACTTTCCGCGGGGGCCGAAACAACGAAGGAACGCTGTATGTCATCAACAAGGATGGAACCGGCTATCGGGCCGTCCACCATTTTGGTGGTTCGGACGACGGCATGCACCCGTCAGGTGCACTCCTTTCGGCCACCGACGGTTGGTTGTATGGAACCACGACCTCCAGCTCCGCAGGCGACAAGGGGGTGGTCTACCGGTTCGATCCGGCGACCGGAGTCGTGGAAATGGTGAAGCGGCTGGAGGGGCCCGAGGTGGTGCTGGGTCGGACCGGGGTGATCGAGGGCAGTGACGGTGCCCTGTATGGGGTGGCGGATGGCAGCACGACCAACGCCACCGCCGTCTTCCGTTTGAACAAAGACGGCACCGGCTACCGGATCCTCCGCAGCCTGCCCCGCGCAGATTTCGATTTCGCCTGGTCGCGGGCCCCGCTCCTTGAGGGCAGCGACGGCATGCTCTACGGCACCGGCATCAATGGCGGGACCAACAACCGCGGGTTTTTGTTCAAGCTGTCGAAGGATGGGAGAGAGTTTAAGGTCATGTACAGCTTCGGCGGCACCGCGTCCGCCCCCCAGTCTCCCGCCGGCGGCGTCATTGAAGGTGCTGACGGGCAGCTCTACGGTCAGTTGAAATCCGGCTCGGGGCCGCAAGGCGAAAACGAAGGGGCGATCTACCGGATTTCCCGCACCGGAACCGGCTTCGGGATTCTGCACCTGTTCAGTATTTACACGCTCTCGCGTCCGGTCGGTGAGTTGGTGGAGGGTGCCGACGGACGGTTCTACGGAGCCACTGAACAGGGACGCTCCGAGTCCGGCGGCGTCTTTGTCATCAACAAGGACGGCTCGGGATTCACTTCGCTGCTCACTCCTGCCCTCTACCAATTTCCGGGGTTCACCCCGACCCTGGTCGACAACACCACGATTTATGGCGTGGCGTCCAGTGTAGGGTCGGAGCTGGGGTTCATCTACCGTCTACCGATGACGGGCGGGGCGGGCTCGATCCTCCAGGAAATCACGCCGACCGGAGGCAGTGCCGTCGAGCCCATCGACCTGCTCGACGCCAGCGACAAATGGATCTACGGACTGACGGACTCTGGACGGACCTCCTCGCCTTATTTTTACCGGATCCGACGGGACGGCTCGGAATACACCCCGCTGCGGCAATTCATCCGGGATGACACCGGGCAGAGAGAGCCGTATGCGCTGAGTGCCGAGGATGAAGACGGCAGCATTTTGGCACCCTCGATCTTTGGCGGTGCCAAAGGTGGCGGTGCGCTCGTCCGGCTTTCCCGAGACGGTGCGTACAGCTTTGCCGTGGAATTTGGGACTTCCTTTCAAGGGCCCGGTCCGTCCTCGCCAGGCGGTGTACTCCGGCTCGCCGAGGGCGGCCTGCTCGGCTTCAGTTTCGATGGAGGCACTTCCGGTAATGGGACCGTTTATCGTTTGGAACCGGGCACCACGGAGCCGGTGGTGGTGCATCATTTTGCCGGAGAGCCGGAGGACACCCGGAGTCCCGTCTCCCCGCCGCTGCTCGCCAGCGATGGCCGCGTCTACGGACTGGGTTCGGCCAGCGTTTTTGGCATCGATCCCGATGGCGGCAACTATCGCTTCCGTCGTCTGTTCGGGGGGGGCGGCACCACGCCCAGCGACCTGTATGGAAGCATCAATGCCCTGACGGAGGGCCGCGATGGCGGATTGTATGGAGTGGCCGGAAGCGGGGGGGCGCATCAACAGGGTGGCATTTTCCGGATCGAAAAATCCGGATTCGAGATCACCACGATTCATGCGTTCCAGGCGGGCGACGGCGCGCCGTACGATCCGGTGGGCGGACTGGTGGAAATGCCCGACGGGTATCTGCATGGCGTTACCCGGAACGGCGGTACCCATAATCATGGCGTGCTCTACCGCATCCGGCCCACGGGCGAAGATCTCGGCATCCTTCACCATTTTGATTTGACGGCGGACAATGGGGTGTCTCCACGGACCATCATTCGGGGCGGTGATGGAGTGATTTACGGGGCGTTGAAGGCCGGCGGGGCCAATGGGTATGGGGCCCTCTTTCGCTACGGGGAGGTGCCGGAAATCTCCGTGGAAGGGGAGGATGGCAAGACCCTGACCAGCGCCTCCAGCGTCATCGATTTCGGAGAGAAGGAATGGGACGCCCCGACGGCCACCATCCCGGTGCGCATCCGAAACGACGGGGAGCTGGCCCTCACGCTGGCGGAATTCACTCTCACCGGCCCCAGCGCCGCCGAGTACGCGGTGGCACCGCCCGCACTGACGGTGCTGGCGCCCGGGGAGTCAGCGCTGGTCGAGATCCGCTTCACCCCGGGGGGGGGCGGCCAGCGCGCCGCCCTCCTCCAGTGGGCATCCAATGATTATGACGAAAGTCCGTTTTCTCTCGAGCTCACGGCGCTGGTCCCTTCACCCGATATTGCGCTTTTTGATCGGCCAGACGCCGGGGCGGAGGAAATACTCCATGGTCAGGAAGCGGCGGTCGATCTGGGGGAGGCGCGGCAGGGTGTTTTGCAGGGACGCGAGTTCCTCATCGTCAACCACGGGGCCGCGCCGCTCATCGTGACCCGCCTCGACGTTCCCCAGGGTTACCGCACCTCAATCTCCCTGCCGGCCACCATCACGCCGCGCAACTCCCTGCGCGCACCCATCGAACGCGATACCCTGATTCTCGGCCTGGCTTCCGGGGATGTGGTGATCGCCAGCAACGATCCGGACGAAGCCGCTTTCCGGTTCCCGATCTCCAGCAACGTGGTGACCCCTGAAATCGAAGTCTTCGACGGAATCACCGCGGATGCGCCCGAGCTCCAGTCCCAGCAACTGGAACCCGCGGGATTTGGGGAAGTGCGGCTTCAGTCTCCGGTCACGCGTTCTTTCCTGGTCCGAAACACGGGCACGGCCGCCTTGAGGATCGATAGGATCAGCGCGACCGGCGGCTTCAGTGTGACCTCCCCAGTCGTGTTTCCGCCGGTGCTGGTTCCAGGCGCGGAGATGATTTGCAAACTGCGCATCGACGCATCCACGCTCGGACCGGTTGCGGGCACGCTCACCATCGAAAGCGACGATTTCGATGAACCCTCTTTCACGTTTCCGCTCGCGGGCACGATCGTCGCGCCCGAAATCGCGGTCCATGACGGCTCGACCACGGGTGCGCCGGAACTCGTTTCCAGTCAGTCGGCCGCAGTGGATGTTGGCCGCCACGTCCAGGGGACTCCGGGGACGCGTGCCCTGACTCTCTCCAATACCGGTACTGCGCCGCTGGCGGTGTTTTCAATCACCCTGCCTGACGGTTATGAACTCGGCGCAGCGCCGGCGTGGCCGGCCATGCTGGCACCGGGTGCCACGGCGACGTGGGAGATCAGGCTGGTCTCGCTGGCGGTGGGCGTTCACGCCGGCATGGTGGTCGTCAGCAGTGATGATTTGGATGAGGCGTCCTTCGCTTTTCCCGTCACGGGCGAGGTCTTCATTCCGGCACCTCTGGTCACGGTCGACATTCCAGAAACCACCCTCAACCGCCAAACCGGGCTGCGGGAACAAACGCTCAGGGTCGCCAATGACACCACGGCCACCGTGCCTGCGACCCGCCTCCTCATCCGGGGACTGCCGCAAGGAGTGACTCTCGCCAATGCCAGCGACACCCTCGCCGATGGCACCTGGATCGTGCTGGTCCGGCGGCCGATGGCTCCCTTTTCCTCGTTCGACCTGGTGCTCGAGTATGCCTCCGCCAACCGCCTGCCCTCAACACTCAACCCCGAGATCACGGTTGAAGTGGTGTTGGAGCCACCCGACGACGACGACGCCGACGCGGCGGACACCTTTGCCATCGAACGGGTGATGCGGCGGTCCGAGGGCAGCCTCCTGCTTGAGTTCAGCTCCGAGCCGGGCCGACAGTACGCCGTGGAGTACTCCGACGACGGGATCGCTTGGAAATCAAGCCCGGCGGTCGTGAAGAGCGCGGGCAGCCGCACCCAATGGATCGACCGCGGCCCGCCGCGCACCACCACCCCTCCGGCCACCCAGGGCAGCCGTTTCTACCGTGTCCGGCTGCTCGCCGACTAGCACGCCCGGCCAAACCCGCGCTCATCCAGCTTCCCCCCATCCAATTCGCCAACATGAATGTGCAGCCAATTTCCGCCTTCGCCCGGGGCCGGGCCGTCGTGCTAGCCCTGAGTCTCTTGCCCTCCCTCGCGGTGGCCGGGCCATCCATCGAAAACGCCAAGGCCCCCCCGGGAATCGACCAGAAATCATTCTCCGGCCGAAACCGGTTCTCTATTTCCGCCGGGTGGATGTGGAGGGAAACGGGAGGGATCGATTTCCACTCCGGCTCGCGCTCGCAGACGCTTGCTTTGCCGCAACTCTTTGGCCGGGCGCAGACGACGGTTCCCCCGATCGGGGCTCCCGACTCCCTTGCGGATCGCTACTACACGGACGGGTCCGTACTCATGGACACCGGAACCGCCGTGGATGGCTCCACCTCCGCCTGGAGTTACCAGCGCGACGCACAGGTCGAGGGAGGGTCCCTGCACTACCGCGCCAACGGGCATCGCCGTGAGTCAGACGCCGGACGGAACGCGCGGCCGCCGGAAGATCAGGCGTTCGATGGCAGCGGTGGCGTGCCGGTCATTGAGCTGGGCTGGGAGCGGGACATGACCCCAAGTGTGGCCATCGGCGCTCGATTCCAATGGTCATTTCTGGATCTCGACGGCTCCCGCGAACAAGCCAACTTCGCCGCCTGGCAGCAGGGTCGCGAATACGCCGTCGATTTCGCGGACCGCTACGATCTCCAGGGGGTGATCCCGCCGGAGGCACCGTATGAGGGTGCCGGACTGGGCTTCGGCCCCGTCATCGACAACCAACCGACGTCCCGGGAGTCCGGCGAGCGCCAGACTGCGGCAGGCGAGGCGCGCTTTTTCAACCGCCTGCACCAGTCGTTCGACGTGAAACTCAACACCCTTTCGCTGGGACCGACGCTTTCCGGACAGTTCGGTCCGGTCAGCCTGCAAGCCGGTGCCGGCTTCGCCCTCAACATCATCGATTGGAATGCCTCGCAAGCGGAGACCCTGTATCTCTCGCGCGACGGCGGGCGCGCCGACGCCTCTCGCCACTGGACCGACGGTCGGAGCGACACCGACTTCCTTCCGGGATTCTATCTGCAAGGCGGGCTCTCCTGGCAAATGTCCTCCTCGTTGTCGCTCATCGGCTTTGGCCGCTACGACTGGAGCGAAGGGCTTGACGAACCCGTCGGTGCCTCAACCTTCTCGTTCGACCCCGGAGGTTGGTCGGCCGGGGTGCTGTTTGGATGGGCCTTCTGACCGGAATGCGCCTTGCGGGGCGGTCAATCGAGGTCAGGGGGTGCTTTTGAGGAGGGGGCAAGGGGGTGCGGCCCCCGCCGCGGACCGTGGCACCGGCCCGCAGGGCTGCCCCTGGATGGAACCTGCCCAACTCAGCGCCGGGATCGGTCTGGCCTGTAGCTGGGGTCGGTTCTGTAGCTGGGGTCGGTGACCCCGGTTCGACGCCCCGGTTCGACGCCCCGGTTCGACGCCGGTTCGACGCCCCGGTTCGACGCCCCGGTTCGACGCCCCGGTTCGACGCCGGTTCGACGCCCCGGTTCGACGCCCCGGTTCGACGCCCCGGCCGCCTTCTGTGCGCTGCACCGGTCTTCACGCGGTCCGGCGACATCTCGGGGGGCGGGCATCCGGCGGCACGAACAATCCGCGGGCACTGTCTCCGTCGGGAGCTGCAGCAGTGCGGTGGCGACGAACCGGGGTCACCGACCCCGGCTAGTGCGAGCGCACATATATGAAATCAACAGGTGAAAGTCCCAGTCTGCTGCGAGAGCGGCGACCTACTTTAAACACATCAAAGCCAGCGAGTTGAGCGGGATCGGGGCGTTGGAAGGGGGCGACGACCGGGGGCGTTGGACGGGGGCGTTGGACGGGGGCGACGACCGGGGGCGACGACCGGGGGCGACGACCGGGGGCGACGACCGGGGTCACCGACCCCAGCTACAGTTTCTGCTGCTGGGGGCGGACGGGGGGACGGGCACTTTGGAGCTTCGTTGGCCCGCGAAAATCGCTTTTCGGGCGGGGGCGTCGTCGCTACGCTCGGCACGTGCAACGGCTGATTGAGACATGTGTGATGCTGGCGCGGGCCATCTTGAGCGACACCCGGGTCCGCAGGCAATGGATGTTCCTGGGCACGCTGCTGGTGCTCGGGTTTGTTTTCGGCGGGTATTTTTTGGCCGGCGGCTTCCTGCGCGCGCATCCGGTCATTTTTGCGGTCTACGTGCTCGCGTCGCTCGGGGGTGTGCTTTTTCTCGTGCTGTTTGCCTTCTACGACATGCTCATGGTCCGACGCGAGTTCCTGGAGGCCCGTCGCGCCGCCCACGAGGAAATGGTCCGCGCCATGAGAGAGGATCAGGAGGGGGGCGATCCGTGATCCGTGGTCAGGCAGATCCGTCCAATCCGACTGATCTGTCCGGTCAAGGGCCACGGCCAAATGACAAATGACCAATGACAAATGACCAATGGAGGGTGAAAAATGCGACCATGATGAAAGCGCTGATGCTGACTGCCTACAATGAATTTGAGTTTGCTGATGTTCCGCGGCCGGAGCTGGGGCCGGACGAGGTATTGGTGCGGGTGAAGGCGTGCGGCATTTGTGGGAGCGATGTGCATGGGTATGACGGCACCTCGGGGCGGCGGATTCCGCCGATCATCATGGGGCATGAAGCCAGCGGGGAGATTGCCGAGGTGGGGGCGGAGGTGACGTCGTGGCGGCCGGGCGAGCGGGTGACTTTTGATTCCACGGTTTATTGCGGCGAGTGCGGGTACTGTTGCGACGGCCAGGTCAACCTGTGCACGAGCCGCCGGGTGCTGGGGGTTTCCTGCGGCGACTACCGCCAGCACGGGGCATTTGCGGAGTATGTGAAAGTGCCGGCGCGGATTCTGTTCCCCCTGCCCGACCACCTGACCTACGAGCAGGCGGCATTTGCGGAACCGCTGTCGATCGCGCTGCACGCGGTCGCGCGGGTCCAGCCGAAACCGGGCGACACCGCGCTGGTGATCGGGGCCGGGGTGATTGGTCTGCTGGTGCTGCAGGTCCTGAAAATGAAAGGATGCGGGCGGGTGTTGGTCTCCGACCTGAACGAAGCGCGGCTGGCCATCGCCAAGGCGACCGGAGCCGACGAGGTGTTTGTGCCGACCGCCTGCGATGTGGTTGGCGAGGTGCTCCTGCGCACCGGCGGCGAAGGGTGCGACCTGACCATGGAATGCGTCGGCTTCGGGGCCGCGGTGCAGACCGCCATCGATGCCGTGCGCAAGGGCGGCAAGGTCGGGCTGGTCGGCAACCTCGCGGCTACGTGCGACCTGCCGCTGCAAAAAGTCGTGACCCGTGAAATCAGCCTGCATGGGTCCTGCGCCTCGTCGGGCGAATACCAGTCGGCGGTCGACGCCTTGGCGGGAGGCCTGATTAAAATCGCGCCGCTGCTCAGCGCGGTGGCTCCCCTGGAGGAGGGGGCCGGCTGGTTCGACCGCCTGCACGCCGGCCGCGAACCTCTCATCAAGGTGATTTTGCAGCCCTGACCCGGGCGCGCCGGCGGCGCTCCTGGTTTTACTGCGCCGGCACGAGCAGGGCGAGGTCCTTGAATTCGACCTCCATGTCCTGGCCGCCGTGGAGCTGGAGTCCGAAGAGACCTTCGTGGCGGGTTTGCCTGGGGTCGAGGAAATCGACCGTCTGGCGGCCGTTGACATGGACGACGAGCCGGTGGCCGCGGGCGCTGACCCACATTTCGTTCCACTCGCCCGGGCGATTCACTTTTTCCTTGGCCATCCACGCCTTGTCCGGCTGGGCGATCCAGGCGCGGTCGCCGGTTTCGTACAGTCCGCCGGTGTCGTCGTTGTCGCAGACCTCCGCTTGAATCCCGTGCACGGTGACCGGGTCATCCACCCGCTGGGCGCGGAAATATAGGCCGCTGTTGCCCTTGGTGACCTTGAATTTGAGGCGCAGGGTGAAGTCGCTGTGCATGGCATCGCTCAGGAGCAGGCCGTGGCGCGGGTCGCTGGCCGGGCTGGTGCCGCGGATCGCGCCGTCCTTCACTTCCCACTGGCCGCCGGGGGTGGCGTTCCAGCCGGCGAGCGAGGTGCCGTCGAAAATCGGCTTCCATTCGTGCCGTCCGAGGTCCTGGATGGAAATGTCCCGCCACTGGACCTGGGTGCCGATTTTGTCGGCGTCGGTGCCCACCCCATGGACTTGAAACGCGATGAAGCCGGCGGTTTCGCCGGCGTCGCGCAGGTCGGCGGCGGGTACGTCGTTGAGCCAGGTGCGGATCGAATCGCCCACGGCGCGGATGCGGACGGCGTTCCATTCGCCCTGTTTGAAGGCGGCGCGGGCGTCGTCGTTGGCGGTCAGATTCTGGAGCCAGCCGCGCCGGCCCTCCTCGTAGATACCCGCGGTCCAGGCGCGCGGGCTCGGGTCGATCTCGACCTGGTACCCGTGGACCTGCCCGTTCTTATAGTCGGGGCGGCTGTGGGAGCGGATCTGCACCCCGCTGTTCAGCTTGGGATCGACCTTGAACTCGTAGCTCAGTTGAAAATCGCCGTATTCCTTTTCGGTCGCGAGGAAGCTGTTGGGTTCGGCACCGACCGAGGTGCCGGTGATGCTGCCGTCTTTTACTTCATACCGGGCTTTGCCGCCAAGTTGGCGGAATCCCGCCGGGGCATTCGGATCGCTCAGTAGCGGGTGCCAGGGATCCCCGGGCGATTCGGCGGCGGCGGGGTGGCCGAGCAGATGCAGTCCCAGCAGGACGACTGCGGTTTGACCGAGGGTTTGCTTCATTAAAAACACTGGGGGCGGCGAACTGCCTGCGCCAACAAAAAATGTCCCTGCCGAAGGGAGGGCGCGCACAGGGCCAGGGTGACTCTTCTCCACAAGTTATTCACAATTTGCCCCCCGTCCTCGCGCCGGTGCCGTCGGGATTGAACCGGCACCGCAGCCGCCGCAGCCGACCAGGCCGACCGTCAGCAAAGCCGCCCGCTTCCGCGGGGCGAAGTCGTCACAAACCCTTCACCCACTAGGGAAAAACACCCGACGGGTACGTGGAACCGCATGTGGAACACTCGGCTCGGCGCGGCGGTCCCGATTTTTGCTATGCTTTCACAAAGATTTGATCGAAAAGGATATACAATTGCAAAAATCCAGATGGTTCGAGAGTCCTGATCATTGTCACACGCCAATAGTGGACGTGACTTGAAATCCTTCGGGGCTCGGAAATCGACCGCCTGCCGCGGCGGGAGGACCGGGGTGAAAGAACCGGCCGGCCGGGCTCCGGTGAACAATTTCCCGGCCGGTCAGGCACCCGGCGGATGCGGGTGCGGCTGGGAGCGGCTGAGCGTGGCGGGTTTCGGCGGGTGCCGATCAAAATTTGTTCACATCAGTTGTTCACAAATTGACAGGGGCCGGAACGGGTGGGGGTTAGTTTTGTGGTCGCGGTGATGAGACAGTGCAAATTCCCGGTGGAAAAATGACGTCTTCGTGGCCTTAATTTCGCTTCGTTTCGCGTCTGTCCCGTCTTTTCCATTGCCCGCATTATGCCCGCCACTGTCCTCACGCCACCCGCTGGAGAGAAAATCACCATTGCCAACGGCATGCTCACCGTCCCGCCGAATCCGATCATCCCGTTCATTCGCGGTGACGGCACCGGTCCGGACATCTGGGCCTCGAGCGTGCGGGTGATGGATGCGGCCGTGGAAAAGGCGTACGGCGGGAGCCGGAAGATCGCCTGGTTTGAGGTTTTTGCGGGCGAGGCCAGCAAGACGAAGTTCGACACCTGGCTGCCTGACGAGACCGTCGCCGCCTTTCAAGACTATCTGGTCGGGATCAAGGGGCCGCTGACCACGCCGGTGGGCGGGGGCATCCGATCGCTCAATGTCGCCCTGCGCCAGATGCTCGATCTCTATGTCTGCCTGCGTCCGGTCCAATATTTCACCGGCGTGCCATCGCCGGTGAAGCACCCGGAGGCGGTCGACATGGTGATTTTCCGCGAAAACACCGAGGACATCTACGCCGGCATCGATTTTGAGGCCGGATCGGAAAAGGCGCTGAAGACGCTGGCGTTTTTGAAGGAAAACTTCCCGGCGGATTTCAAGAAGATCCGTTTTGGCGAGGAGGCGGTCGAGACGGTTGGCGTCGGTTTCAAGCCGGTGTCCAAACACGGCACCCAGCGGCTGGTGCGTTCGGCGATCGAATACGCGATCGCCAAGGGGAAAAAGTCGGTCACCCTGGTCCACAAGGGCAACATCATGAAGTACACCGAGGGCGCGTTCCGCGACTGGGGGTACGAATTGGCCAAGTCGGAATTCGGCGCGGTGGAAATCGACGGCGGGCCGTGGTGCCGGCTGCCCAACGGCATCGTCATCAAGGACGCGATCGCCGACATCACGCTGCAGCAAGTGCTGACGCGGCCGAAGGATTTTGATGTGATCGCCACGCTCAATCTGAATGGCGATTATCTTTCCGACGCGCTGGCCGCGCAGGTCGGCGGCATCGGCATCGCGCCCGGGGGGAACATCAATTATCTGACTGGCCACGCGATTTTCGAGGCCACGCACGGCACCGCGCCGAAGTATGCCGGCAAGGACATGGTGAACCCAGGCTCCGTGGTTCTTTCCGGGGAAATGATGTTCCGCTACCTCGGCTGGGACGAGGCGGCTGACCTCATCATCAAGGGGCTCAACGGGGCGATCGCCTCGAAGCGGGTGACGTATGATTTCGCCCGCCTGATGGAGGGCTCGACCGAGGTCAAGTGCTCCGAGTTCGGCGACAACATCATCGCGCACATGTAAACGGCGGGCGCGCTGGGGGCTGGACGGCCCGGCCCTGGCCCGCCGCCGTGGACCGCCTGACCCCTAGTCCTCCCATGCCCGGCGCGCGCCTCAGCATTCTCAAGACCTGCAAGCTGTTCATCGGCGGGAAGTTTCCGCGCACTGAAAGCGGCCGTGTCCTGACCGCGCTCCATCCGACGACCGGAGAGCATCTGGCTCATTACGGCCGCGCCTCCAAAAAGGACCTGCGCGACGCGGTGGCGGCGGCGCGGGCCGCGCACGACGGCTGGGCGGCGGCGACCCCGCTGCTGCGTGGTCAGATTCTGTACCGGGCGGCCGAAATGATCGAGGGCCGCGCCGCGTCCCTGGCCGGCGTGATCGCCGCCTCCACCGGCGTCACGGCCGCCGCGGCGCGCCGCGAAGTGGCCGCTTCGGCCGATCGCTTCGTTCATTTCGCCGGCTGGTCGGACAAATTTGCCGCGGTCTTTGGCAGCGTGAATCCGGTCTCCACCCCGCATTTCAATTTCACCACCCCCGAACCAGTCGGCGTGGTGGCCGTGCTCGCGCCAGACACCCCCAGTCTGCTGGGGCTCGTCGGCGCAATCGCCCCGGTCCTCGTTGCGGGAAATGCCGCGGTCGTGCTCGCCTCCGAACGCTTTCCCCTACCGGCCATGGATCTGGCCGAGGCCATGGCCACCAGCGACCTGCCCGCCGGCGTGCTCAACATCCTCACCGGCCAGCGGGCCGAACTCGCCCCGGCCATGGCGTCCCACATGGACGTCAACGCCATCGTGGACGCCTCGGGCGACGCCTCGCTCCGCACCTTGCTGCGGGCAGGCGCGGCCGCCAATCTCAAACGCGTCCACTGCCGCGACCCCGCCCGCGAGGACGGCACCGCCATCCTCGACACTGTGGAAATGAAAACGGTGTGGCATCCGATGGGGTATTAGTCATCGGGCGATCGTGATTGGCGATTCCGCCTGATCCACCCGCTCTGACCCGCTCTGACCATGAACACGGTTGCCTTGATTGAGAAGAAGCGCGACGGCGGCGAGCTCGACCGCGGCGAGGTGGCGTGGCTGGTCGCGGAGTTCACGGCGGGGCGGATGCCGGACTACCAGATGAGCGCTTTGGCGATGGCGGTGTATTTCCGCGGCATGACGCTGGCCGAGACGGTCGCGTTGACGGAGGCGATGCTGCGAAGCGGGCAGTCGTTCATCTGGCCGGAGGGGCGTCCGCCGGTGGTGGACAAACATTCGACCGGCGGCGTCGGCGACAAGACTTCGCTGATTCTGGCACCGCTGCTGGCCTGCGACGGGCTGTGGGTGCCGATGATTTCCGGGCGCGGGCTGGGGCTCACCGGAGGCACCCTCGACAAGCTGGAAAGCATCCCGGGATTTCGCGTGGGCCTGAGCCTGGAGGAAACGAGGCGGCAGGTCGAGTCGCTGGGGGTGGCCATGATCGGCCAGACGCCGGAGATTTGCCCGGCGGACAAAAAACTGTACGCGCTGCGCGACGTGACCGCGACCGTGCCGAGCCCGCCGTTGATTGTGGCGAGCATCCTGTCGAAAAAGCTGGCCGAGGGGCTGGACCGCCTCTCTCTGGACGTGAAATTCGGGTCTGGTGCCTTTATGAAAACGAGGCCCGAGGCGGAGTCCCTGGCCGGCACCCTGGTCGCGGTGGGGCGGGGGATGGGGGTGGCCGTGCACGTCCGGCTGACGCCGATGGACGAGCCGCTGGGCCGGGCCGTGGGCAATGCTCTGGAGGTGGCGGAGTGTCTGGAGGTCCTCGACGGCGGGGGGCCGCCCGACCTGGTCGCGCTCACCCTCGACCTCTGCGAACCGGTCGCCCGGTCGTCGCGGGAAACCCTGGCCGGCTGGCTCGCCGACGGGACGGCGCGGGCGAAGTTCGAGGCGATGGCGGCCGCGCAGGGCGGGGATCTCGCGGCCTTTGGGCGGCGGGCGGCGGCCCCGGTGATCCGCGAGTGGCCGGCGCCCGCGGTCGGCGTGCTCCGGGCGCTCGATGCCGGGGTGATCGGCCGCGCCGCGGTCGCGCTCGGGGCCGGCCGGCAACGCACCGGGGATGAGGTCGATCATCGGGTGGGATTCGACCGAATCGCCAAGACGGGCCAGCGCTTGGACCGTGGCGACGTGATCCTGCGGGTCCATGCGGCGAGCACCGGGGCCGCTGCCGAGGCGTTGGCGGCTGTCGCCGCCGCCGTGCGCCTCGACTGATGGGGCCGTCCCCCGGGCCCCGGCGGGCGATCGACCGCTTAGTCGCCGCGGGATGAGACGTGCGTTTTTCTCCCCGTGGCGAAGATCCTGGCTTGCCAGAATGTTCTTATGAATGCTACTCTAAAAAGCAATGATGCTTGCGCGCCTTCATCAATGGGCCTCACGCCGCGCCGACCGGCTGCTGTCCAGGCCTGTGGTGTTGTTCGACGGGGAGGGGGCAAAGTGGGACAAGGACCGGGTGGGTCGTTTTGGCGAGCAGGTGGCGTGCCGATGGCTCTGGCTGGAGGGCGGGTGCCGGGTGCTCCATCGGAATTTCCGCGCCCGGGAAGGGGGCGAGCTGGACATTGTGGCCCGCGACCAGGAGACGCTCGCTTTCATCGAGGTCAAGACGCGGACCTCGGTGGCCTATGGCCGGCCGGCGCTGGCGGTGGATGCGGAAAAACAGGCGCTGATCATCCGCGGCGCGCGCGCCTGGATGTCGCTGCTCGGCTGGCCCGCGATCAGCTTTCGTTTCGACATCGCTGAGGTCGTCCTGACGCAGGGCGCGCCTCCGGCCGTGACGTGGGTGCGCGGGGCGTTCTCCCTGCCGGATTCCCTGCGTTGGTGACCCTCTCCCATGCCCCGCCCTCCTGGATTTCCAGCCATTGAAAGGCGCGCCCCGGTCCCCGCGCGGGTCCCGGTCTGGCTGTGTGTCCGGATTGTCGCTTGGGGCCGGATGGGTCCCGGCAGATGGGAGCGCATGAATGTGCTTCCTATCGCCATGGTGATCGGTCTGGTCCTGGCCGCGGCGGCGGCCCGGGCGGGGGAGTCCGCTGATCCTTGGAACCGACTGGGTGCCGAGGATTCCAGTTACCTGCGCGCCCAGTCCACCAGCCCGGTCGAGTGGCAGGCGTGGGGTCCCGAGGCCTTTGCCGAAGCGGAACGCACGGGACGGCCGCTCTTCGTTTCCATCGGCTATTTTTCGTGCGCGTGGACAGCCAGGATGGACCGGGAGGTTTTTCAGGACGCCGCCACCGCCGCGTTGCTGAATGCCAGGAGCGTCAACGTGAAGATCGACCGGTTCGAGCGTCCGGATCTCGATCGCCTCTTCATGCGCCACGCCGAGGCGACCAGGCACCGCGGCGGCTGGCCGCTGAATCTGTGGATGAGCCCGGATCGCTGGCCCGTGCGCGTGGCGACTTCGCTGGTGACCCGCGACGAAGGCCAGGGCAGCTTCCCGCTGGAGGCGCGCCACACACTGGAGCTCTGGTCCGCCGAATCCGCCCACCTCCGGGCTCAGGCGCGGATCGAAATGGAGGCATGGGCGCGCACCACCGGACCGGCCCTGGCCGGTCCGATCACCCTGGACAACGCGCTGCTGGACTCCGCGCAGGGGCAGATTCAAGGACAGTTCGACCCGGTGCATGGCGGATTCGGACGGGTGCCGAAGTTCCCCTCGCCGGGCCGCCTGGCGTTGATGGGCCGGCGGGCGGGGCGCGAGGACCCCGCCTCGGACCGGTGCTCGACGATCCGGACGATTATCGAGGTCACGCTCGAGGGCATGGCCAGGGGAGGGCTTCGCGACCACCTCGGCGGGGGATTTTTTCGCTATGCCTTGGATGAGGCTTGGCGGCGTCCTTATTTCGAAAAAATGGCGCTCGACCAGGCGCTCATGGTGGACAGTTACCTGCTGGGGTGCCAGCTGACCGGGCGCGCCGACTTCGCCGCCGTGGCGCGAGAAACCCTGGAGTACACCGTGCGCGAACTGGGGCATCCGGAGGGTGGCTTTTACACCGCCGAACACTGTGAGAGCCTGCCTGCCGAGAACGCCGCAACACCGCGTGAGGGGGCCTATTACATCTGGTCCCGGGACGATTTTCGCCATCACGCCGGGCCCGCGGCCGACCTCATGGAGCTGGTCTTCGACATCCGCGCGCGGGGCAACCTGCCGCCCGGCGGCGATCCGTTCAGCGCGCTGGGCGGAACCAACGTGCTGAGCCGGGCGCGGCCGGTGCCGGAGGCCGCGCGCCGGCTTGGGCAGCCCGTGAACCAAATGGAAGAAGTTTTTGCGCTGGGTCGGGAGTCGCTGCAGGCGGCCCGCCGGCAGCGGCCGCGCCCAGCGCTCGACCGGCTGCTGATCGCCCAGGTGAATGCGGCCATGGTGTCCGCGCTCTGCCGGGCCGGCCTGCAGTTGGGGGAACCCATCCGCGTGGAACAGGCCGCGCGATGCGCCGATTTCATCCAGACCAGCCTGTGGGACGCCCTCACCGCCACCCTGTACCGTTGCCGCCTCGACCGCGCCCCGCGCCACCTCGCGGTGGCCGAGGACTATGCGTTTTTGGTGCGCGCCTTGCTCGATCTTCACGAAACCACCGGGGAATTCCGCTGGATGCGCTGGGCCGAGGAGGTGCAGACGGCCTTCGACCGGCATCATGCCGACCTTGTGGGCGGCGGATATGTCGATGGCCGCCACGGCACCCCCGATTTGCCGGTCGCCCTCAAGACGATTGATGACGCCTCCACTTTTTCGCCCAATGCCGTGGCCGGCTTGAATCTGATGCGCTGGTCGGTTCTCCTGCAAGACCCTGCCCGCTCGGCCGCGGCCCGGCGGCTGCTGGGGGCCTTCGCCGCGCCCATGCGGGCCAGTCCCGGCAGTGTGGCCGGCCTGCTGCAGGTCGCGGACGCGGTGGTGCATCCCCCTCTGCGGTTGATCTTGACCGGCCCTCCCTCCGATCCGGCGGTGGCGGCGGCGCGCGCCCGGCTCGCGGCCGCGCCGCCCGGTCGCTGGCAGGTGCTCTGCATGGGGGACGAGGCCGCCCGGGAATGGCTGGAGACCCGGAAGGCGCTGCCCGCGGCCGTGAACGCACATCCTTTGAAAATGCCCGCGTTTTTCATAACGAACGGGCCGGAGGTTCGGCTGGGCCCGCTTCCTCTGGCGCAGTTGGACAAAACCCTGCGTGCCCTGCGCTAAAGGACGCAGGCCCTGGCGATTCGGGGGTTTCCCCAAGGCAAGGGTTGCAATTTGCCTCACTGATGGAATTAACTCTTCACAACCCCCAAGCCAGCACTGCCATGAAAAAATCCATCTTGTTGAAAGTTCCCGCAACCGTCGCCTTGCTCACGTTGTGTGTCGTCAGCGCCCCGGCTGACACCATCAAGCTCAAGGACGGCAAAACCATTGAGGGCACGATCGTTTCGGAGGATGCCGCCAGCGTCACCATCAAGACCATCGTCGTCGGCAAAATCACCGACAACAAGATCGTGCCGCGCGCCGACATTGCCTCCATGGTTAAGAAGACGCCTGAAGACGATGCCGCCGATGCCGTGAAGAATCTGCTGCCGACCGAGGATTTCCTCCAGCCGAGCGCCTACAACAAGCTCATCGCGGAGGGGCCGGACAAGTTCCTCGCCACCTACCCGAACAGCAAATACCGAGCCGAGATCCAGACGGTGAAAAAGGCCCTAACCGATGAGCAGTCGCAGACCCGCCGCAGCATGCGCAAAGTGGACGGCAAGTGGCTCAGCGGCGACGAGCTGCAGGCCAATGATTACAATATTCAGTCGCTGAAATTGTTCCGTGAGATGCAGAAGGCCGTGGCCGCCGACGATTACCGCGCCGCCCTGGATGCCTACGTCCGCATCGAAGGCATCGGCCGTTTCTCCATCAGCTACCCGCAGGCCATCGAACTCGCCCGCACCGTGCTCGAAAAATACGACGGCAGCCTCAAGGTCGCCATCAAGGCCGTGCCGCAAAAACTCAAGGAGGCGGAGGAGCGGCTGGCCAACATGAACCCCGGTGATCGCGATGCGGCCAAGGCCGAGCGCGAAAAAATCAAAAAGGATTTTATGGCGCAGGTTGCCGAGGAGAAGAAGGCGAAAACGCGTTTCACCAGCGTGCTTGACACCGATCTGGGCAGTCTGAACGAGGCTTCCCGCCAAGTGGAGGCTGAGATCAAGCGCGTCGGAGCCCTGAACGTGGCGAACATCAAGGAGACGGCCGCTCGTTACGACCGGGTGCTCAAGCTCATTGGTCAGAAGAAATACGAGGAGGCGGCCGCGCGCCTCGAGGAATTCGCCCGCCTGACCAAGGACGCCGGCAATGATCCGGCGCTCAAGGTCCAGCAAGAGAGCCTCAAAAAGCTCCGCGAGGAGTCGATCCGGGCCGCCCAGCAGCAGGAACTGCTGAACCGCACCCAGGCCAAACCCGCGGCGACACCGGAAGCGCCAGCCACGCCCAAGAATTAATCCGGTGATGGTCGCCCCTGCACCCGCTGCGGCCCGCGAGGCCGCGATCGCACGCCGCACCGCCGAGACCGACATCTCGCTGCTGATCAATCTGGACGGCACCGGGCGGTCCCGGATCGACACCGGCATCGGCTTTTTCGACCACATGCTCACGCTTTTTGCGAAGCACGGGCTGGTCGATCTCGATGTGACGGCCAAAGGAGACCTGCACGTGGACTTCCACCACACCGTGGAGGACACGGGCATCGTCCTGGGGCAGGCGGTGCGCGAGGCGCTGGGGGACAAGGCGAGCCTGGTCCGCTACGGGTGTTCGTACCTGCCGATGGACGAGACGCTGGCCCGCGTGGTCGTGGACTTGAGCGGCCGGGCGTTTGTCGAATACCGCGCCCCACGCCAGGCCGATGCCATCGGCGGCGCGTTTTCGTTCCAGCTCGTCGAGGAATTCATCCGCGCGTTCGCCCACAACCTGGCGGCCAACGTGCATGTGGAGATTTTGTACGGGCGGGATAGCCACCACATGGCCGAGGCTATCTTTAAGGGGCTCGCCCGGGCGCTGGATCAGGCCACCCGCATTGACCCTCGGGTGTGCGGGGTGCCGAGCACCAAAGATATTCTCTAGGTGCATGAAAATCGGTCTTGTTGACTATGGTGCCGGCAACCTCCAGAGCGTGCGCAACGCCTTGCGCGCGCTCGGGCGGGAGAGTGAGCTGGTGGCCGATGCCGCCGCCCTGGGCGACGGCGTGGACGCGCTCATCTTTCCTGGAGTCGGGGCGTTTGGCGACTCGATGCGCCACCTGCGCGAGCGGGGGTTGATCGAGCCCCTGCGGGATTGGATCCGCGGTGGGCGTCCCTTCCTTGGAATTTGCATCGGCTATCAGGTGCTCTTTGCAGAAAGCGAGGAATCGCCGGGGGTGGAGGGGCTGGGCGTTTTTCCCGGACGGGTGATCCGCCTGCGCGCGCCCGGCCTGAAAATACCGCACATGGGATGGAACGAGGCCCGGCTGCGCCATTCGGCCGATCCGCTGTGGGACGGCCTCGGATCCTCCCCCCACGTCTATTTCGTCCACAGCTACCACCCGCAGCCCTCCGACGAATCGCTCATCGCGGCCACCACCGAGTACGGTACGACCTTTGCCAGCGCGATCCGCTGGCCGGCCGGGGCCGCAGTCCAGTTTCACCCGGAAAAAAGCCAGACCATCGGCCTGCGTCTGATCGACAACTTTCTCAAACTCACCGCCGCCGGAGTGCGTCCGGGGTGAGCCCGGCGGGATGCGTGCGGACCACGCCCCACGACCACGGACTCCCACCGCGCCCCCCCGGCCCGGTCCTGGATGCCGCAGGCCTCTCCGCGAGCCGGCGGTGCCGCTTTTTTTTGGGGGGGGTGGATGCCGAGACTCCTGCCGTTCACGGGGCTGACCGGCAACGCTACGGGGGGGCGGACTGTTTTCCCCGATGGAGTCTTCGTGGTTGCCGAGGCGGGGGCCGCGGTCCCATGATTGAGGCTGCCTCATGAAAACTCGTTTTTTTCCTGCTATTCTCGCCCTCGCCCTGGTGCTTCGTCCCCTTGCGGGCGCAGCCGCCCCGCTGGTGCTTCAAAAAGGTGACCACATCGCCATCGTCGGCAGCGGCCTGGCCGATCGCCAACAGCATCATGGGTGGCTCGAGGCCCTCATTCACAAGGCCTACCCGGATTATGAGCTGACCGTGCGCAACCTCGGTTTTGCGGCCGACGAGGTCAACCTGCATCCGCGGAGCGACGAGGTCCCGACGACCGAATACTTCCTCAACATGACTCCCGGCACCCTGGCCACCAAAGTCGGCAATACCGATGTCGTGTACACCTCGGGCGCGGACTTCCACGCGAGCGTCATCCTGGCCTACTGGGGCTTCAACGAATCGTTCAAGGGCGAGGCCGGACTGGCCGAGTTCAAGTCGAACCTCGACGCCTACCTGAAAAAGCACCTCGGGGCGGATTACGGCAAGGGAAAGCCGAGGCTGGTGCTCATTTCGCCCATCGCCCATGAGGACCTCAAGGATCCGGCCAATTTCCCCGACGGGTCGGCCAACAACCGGAACCTCGGGCTGTACACGGCCGCGATGGCCGAGGTCGCACAGGCAAATCAAGTGCCATTCGTCGATGTGTTCACCGCCTCCCAGGAGTTGTACCTCCGAGCAGACAAGCCGCTCACCATCAATGGTGTGCATCTCAACGAGAACGGCGATAAGGCGCTCGCGCCGGTCCAGTTCAAAAGCCTTTTCGGCAAAGACGCTCCGGCGACCGCAGACTCGGTGGTGGAGCGGATCCGCGAGGCCGTGGTGGAAAAAAACACCCAGTGGCACCACCGCTACCGCACCGTTGACCAGTTCAACATCTACGGCCAACGCTCGCGCATCAAATACGCCGACGCCAAGGACCCCAACAACGGTATCGACAACGCCACCGTGCTCGGAGCCGAAATGGCCCAGCGCGATGTCAAAACGGCCAATCGCGACAAGGCGGTGTGGGCCGCCGCCCGCGGACAGGACGTGGCCGTCACCGACGACAACCTGCCCCCGATCCCGCCCGTCCCGGCCAACCGCCCCGAGCCCGTGCCCTACCTCGATGGTGCCGAGTCGCTCAAGCATCTCTCCACCCCCGAGGGCGTGAAGGTCGACTTCATCGCCTCCGAGAAGGACTTCCCCGACCTGATCAATCCGGTGCAGATGAACTTCGACACCCGCGGCCGCCTCTGGGTGGCGGTGTGGCCGAACTATCCTGAAACCACCCCGACCACGCCCGTCTACGACAAACTGCTGGTCTTCGACATCGATCCGCAGACCGGAAAGTTCACGAAATGCACGACCTTCCTCGACGGGCTGAACTGCCCGACCGGATTCCAGCTCTACAAGGACGGCGTGCTCGTCATGCAGTCGCCCGACATGTGGTACGTGCGGGACACGGACGGCGACGGCAAGGCCGACTGGAAGGAGCGCATTGTGCACGGCCTAGACGCGGCGGATTCGCACCACGAGACCAACTCCATCTGCTACGAGCCGGGCGGCGCGCTTTATTTCAGCGACGGCGTGTTCCACCGGACCAACGTGGAAACCCACCACGGTCCGGTGCGTAACGTGGATGGTGCCATCTTCCGCTACGAGCCGCGCACCAGTCGCTTCATGCGCCATGTGCCCTACGGCTTCGCCAATCCCCACGGCCGCGTGTTTGATGCCTGGGGCAACGACCTCATCACCGATGCCACCGGCAATGCAAACTACTTTGGCCCGGCCTTCAGCGGCCACCTCGACCGCGGTGCCCACGGCGGCATGAAGGAATTCTGGGCCCGGCCCTCCCGCCCCTGCGCCGGCACCGCCATCCTCAGCAGCCGCCACTTCCCGGAGGACTGGCAAGGGCTGTTCCTCAACGCCAACGTCATCGGCTTCCAAGGCATCTTCCGCGCCAAAATGAGCGAGGACGGTGCCGGCCTGAAAGGTGAAACCCTCGAACCCGCGCTCCTCCAGACCGATGTCCAGGCGAACCCGAATTTCCGGCCCAGCGGCCTGGCGGTGGCCCCGGACGGTTCGATCTACGTCATGGACTGGTCCCAGATGCTCATCGGGCATCTCCAGCACCACCTGCGCGACCCCAACCGCGACCACCAGCACGGCCGCATCTACCGCCTCACCTACCCCAGCCGGCCGCTCCTGACTCCCAAAAAAATCCACGGTCAACCGATCGCCGACTTGATCGAACTGCTCAAGGAGCCCGAGGACAACGTCCGGCTGCGGGCCAAAATCGAGCTGGACACCCACGATTCAAAGGAAGTCATCGCCGCGGTGCAGAAGTGGGAAAAGGGCCTGGACAAGGCGATGCCCAATTACGAACACCACCGCTTGGAAGCCCTCTGGCTCCACCAGTGGCACAACGTGGTCAACCTCGCCCTGCTCAATGACGTCCTCCAATCGCCCGACCCCCGCGCCCGCGCCCAGGCCGTGCGCGTCGTCTGCTACTGGCGCGACCGGGTGCCAAATGCGCTCGACCTGCTGACCACGGCCGTCGCCGACGCCTCCCCGCGCGTCCGTCTGGAAGCCGTGCGGGCGGCCAGCTTCTTCCGCGGCACCGACACGCTGCAGGCGCTGGAGGTCGCCACGGCGGTCAGCACCGACAAGGATTATTACATCGACTACTGCTACAAAGAGACCATGAAGCAGCTCATCTCGCTGCCGGAGGGCGCGGAGGCCAACAATGCCATCCTCGAGGCGCGGCTCCGCGTGAAACCGGGTGCCGTTTACGGCCCGACCAAAAAGGACCTCTCGGCCGCAGATCTCAAGCTCTACAACCTCGGCAAGGAAGTCTATTCGAGGGAGTCCCACTGCATCACCTGCCACCAGGCCGATGGCAAGGGAGCCGACAACATCTATCCCGGACTGGCCAAGAGCGAATGGCTCGCCGGCGACCCGCATCGCGCCATCAAAATCGTGCTCAAGGGCCTCTATGGTCCGCTGGAATTCCAAGGCAAAAAATTCGGTCCGGAAAAGGGCACGCCTCCCATGATGGGTTTTGGCCCGCTGCTCAATGACGAGGAACTCGCCGGGGTCCTGACCTACGTGAACCAGTCCTTCGGCAACGACCTGCCCGCGGTCAGCCCGGACGAGGTCGCCAAGGTGCGCGCCGAGACTAAGGACCGCGCCATCTTCTACATGGTCGACGAAATCCTGAAGGAGCATCCGCTCACGAAATAGACCGCGCCGGCGCGCCCGGAGGAGGATTTCCTCCGGGCGCTGCGCCGGCACGCAGTTTCCGAACGAGCCGGTGGCGGCGCTCCGCGCCACCATCGGCTCGTTGCAGAACTCAGGATTGGCTTGCATGCTTCCTGGTTTTCCGATGTGCTGGTGGTCCTGGCGGGGCCACGGCCGCAGATTACCATGAAGACACGCATCCCCCTTTTGTCCTTATTCTCGCTGGTGTTGGCGAGTGCCCCTTTCTGGGCGGCGGCGGCGCTGCCTCCGGCCCCGCCGGTGGAGGCGCAGCCGCTCCTCGTGCACACCGACCGCTTGATCGAGACCTTGGAAAGCGTGGGATATCCGCTGGAGGCCGGGCGGCGGGCGCGGTTGCAGGCGCTGGCTGACGAGAGTGATGAAGCCGCCATCACCCGCCGGGTCGAGGCGGAGCTGGACCCGCTGTGCGTGGCGGTGGTGGTGGTGGCACCGGATGGCACGATGTCGGCGCGTCCCCGGGGCGAGCCGGTCATCCTCGAGGAGAATGGATGGCGCACGTTTTTGGTCAAGATCGTCAATGGCGCGGGCCTGACCGGCCGACTGCGGCTCGAAAGCCCGCACGCGCGACCGATTCCGCACGGTCCGGCCGAGGAGGTGGACGACCGGTGGATGGCCCTGTCGGTATTTGAAGGCCGCCCCCTGGCGGCCTCGCTCAGCGGGCTCGGTCTCGAATACCGGCTGGTGCAGATCTACGGATCGCAGCCCGGGGACAAGACCGGCACGCTGGACTTCTCCATCAGCGATGCCGACGGGGGCGCTTCGCCGGTGGTGCGCCAGTGGCGCTTTGCCCGCGACGCCGACGGATGGGGCGCGCCGAACGACTGTTCGCTCGACGTGCGCGACGGGTCGCTGTGGATCGAGCAGACGGGAAATGATCCGTTTTTCTCCGCGCCGGTGGATGGGCGCGGCGGGCGGATGCGGCTGCGGTGGTGGGGGACGACCTCGGCCGACGGGGTGGCGCAGGTCTTCTGGTGGACCCGCGACAAGCCGCAGGCGGATGGCCAGCGCTCGGTGAGTCAGCAGGTGTCTGCGCAGCGGGAGGGGATGAACGAGGTCGAATTCAAGGTCGACGGCGAACTGGCGGGCGTGCGCATCGACCCGAACATCGGGCCGGGACGCACGCGGATCGACTGGATCGACCTCGAGTGGGCCCCGGCCGATGACGCGGTCTGGGCCTCGGCGCAGTTGGCGTGGAAGGTATTGGCCTCCAACGAGGTGCGGTTCACCGTGACCGACGCCGACGGCCAGCCATGCATGGGCGCGTTTGAAATCCGGGATCCGCAGGGCCGGGTCTATCCGGCCCAGCCGAAGCGCCAGGCCCCCGACATGTTTTTTCAGACCCAGATTTACCGGGAGACGGGCGAAACCGTGCGCCTGCCGCGCGGCGTCTACACCGTGCGGTGTGCGCACGGCCCCGAAAGCATTCCGGAGGTGAAGACCCTCGTGGTCGGCGACGGCCCGGTGGCGCTCGACTACCGGGTGGCGCGGTGGATCGATACCGACAAGCATGGGTACTGGAGCGGCGACCACCACATCCATGCCGCGGGCTGCCTGCACTACGAAAGTCCGAGCCAGGGGATCATGCCGGCCGACATGCTGCGCCACATCATGGGCGAGGACGTCAAAGTCGGGTGCTGCCTGACTTGGGGGCCGTGCTTCGATTTCCAAAAACAGTTCTTCACCGGCAGACCAGACAACGTCAGCCGTTACCCATACCTCTTGCGCTACGATGTCGAAGTGAGCGGATTCGGGTCGCATCAGTCCGGCCACCTCAATCTCCTGCGCCTGACCGAGCAGATTCCGGCCGGCGGCGACTCCAAACACCACTGGCCGACGCTGGGCCTGAACACGCTGCGCTGGGCGAAAAAGCAGGGCGCGGTGACCGGCCCCGCCCACAGCGGCAACGGCCTGACCACGATCATCGGGCGCACCCCGGGCACCGACGGCCCGCATCGGCTGCCGAACTTCGATCTGCCGGCCTACGACGGCATCGGTGCCAACGAATTCGTCATGAACATCACCCATCAGGTGCCGGGGCCGGACGGGCGCGCGGTGCCGGCGATCGATTTCATCTCGACGATGGACACCGACCGGGTGGCCGAGTGGAACATGTGGTATCACGCGTTGAACTGCGGGTTTCGCGTGGTGGCCAGCGGCGAGACCGATTTCCCCTGCATTTCGGGTGAACGCGTAGGCATGGGACGGGTGTACGTCAAACTGGACGGCGAGCTGGATTACGGCCGGTGGATCCAGGGGGTGCAGGACGGTTGGAGCTACGTCAGCGACGGCACCGCGCACGTCATGGATTTCGCGCGGGCGGGGGACGGGACCTTCACGGTGAGCGCGGCGGTGCGAAAGGACGGAGCCGCCACCGCCAGCGTCGAACTCATCGTCAATGGCCTGCCCGTCGCCACCCGCGAGGTGAAGGCGGACGGCACCCTGACCGGCCTCCGGTTCGAGGCACCGCCGATCACCCGGAGCAGCTGGGTGGCGGTCCGGGTCTTCCCGCACGCCCACAGCAACCCGATCAGGGTCCTGGTCGGCGATCGCCCGATCCGCGCCAGCCGCCACAGCGCGGAATGGCTGATGGCCGGGCTGGAGCAATGCTGGAAAACCAAGGGAAAAACCTACCGGGATGGCGAGCGCGCCGAGGCGGTCGCCGCTTATGATCACGCCCGCGCCGTCTACCGGACTCTCCTCTCGGAGTGCGACCCATGACGCTTTGACATCTTCAAGCGTCCCTCTCATTCACCCCACCATTTCCGGACCGCGCCATGTGCAGAGCTTTTTTTACCCTTGGTCTGGGGCTTCTCGCTCTCGCCACCGCGGACGCCGCGCCGCTCATCGAGATCAGCATTTCGCCGGAAGGCCGGGTCAAGGCGTCGGCAGGGGAGGCCAGGCCGGCGCTGGTCCAAGGCGGGTGGGCCGAGTTCGAGATGGTCATCGACAATGGAGCGGGCCTGACTTCGCCGCTGGCGGTGGAATCGCGCCAGTTCCTGCAGGCGGCGGACGACCGGGCCCGCGACCGGTGGCTGCGGCTGGAGGTGGTGCCGCCCGGCCCGCTCACCGGCCAGCGGGAGGAAACGCGAGCGCTGCGGCTGTGGAGCCGCGATGCCGGGCGGCGGGCGGCGGTGTTTAACTTCAATGCGGGGCAGGGGAGTCAGGATCTCGGATTCCGCAGCGATGTGCTCCTGACCTTTGTGGTCGCGGCGGCGGGGGCGGAGCCGCCGCCCCAGCCCATTCCTCCGCCCGATCTGTCGGCCGAGGGCTGGTATGCGGGCGATCTCCACGTGCATCGCGGACCGCAGGAAATGGAGGGGTTGATGAAACAATCAGGGCTGCACATCGCCTCGGTCATCACCTGGTGGAACGAAGCCAACGTCTGGAAGGCGCGGCCCGTGCCGCCCGCCCCCGTCGGCTTCGATGATGGCCGGCGTTTCTACCATCCGGTCGGCGGCGAGGACGAACGCACTGGCGGCGCGCTCCTGTTTCACAACCTGACCGCGCCGCTGGACATCACCGGCAGCAGCGGGGCCTGGCCGCCGTCGGTCCGGTTCCTGCGCGAAGCCAAGGCGGCCGGGGCGTGGTGCGACATCGAAAAGCCGTTCTGGCAGGACGTGCCGCTGTGGCTGGTCAGCGGACTGGTCGACAGCGTGGGCATTTGCCACAACCACCTGCAGATCGGGGGCATGCTCGACGGCGAAGCCTGGGGGCGGGCGCGCGATCGCAACCGGTATCCGGGGCCCCACGGCAACGGTTTCTACACCCAGGACCTTTATTACCACATCCTGAACAGCGGCCTGCGGCTGCCGCCGACTGCCGGCGGGGCCAGCGGGGTGCTGCCGAATCCGGTCGGGTACAACCGCGTTTACGTGCAGTGCGACGCCCCGCTGACCTGGGAAAAGTGGTGGCAGGGCCTCCAGGCGGGGCGGGTGTTTGTCGGCAATGGCCCGCAACTGCGCGTGCAGGCGGAGGGCCGCTGGCCGGGGCATGTGTTCACGCCGGAGGCCCCGGCGACCGTCACCCTGGACGGCCGCCTTGACAGCGCCGATCCCATCGGGGCGGTCGAGTTGGTGCACAACGGGGTCGTTTCGCGCATCACGCTGCCGCACCGTTTGGAGGTCGCCGAGTCCGGCTGGTTTCTCGTTCGCGCCATCACCACGGTGCCGCACACGTTTCGGTTTGCCTCGACCGCCCCGTGGTACGTGGAGATGAAAGGAAAGCCGTTTCACCCGCGGGCCGCCTCAGCCCGCCTGTTTCTGGAATGGTCGCGTGACCGCCTCAAGGCGCTGGAGCACTCCCCGGGCCTCCCACCCGACGCCGCGGCCGGTGCGGGCCTCGAAGCCATTCAGCCGTGGCGCGAGGCCGTCGACTTCTGGCAGGCGCATTTGGATCGGGCGGAGGAGGCGAATCCGGGCCTCCCGGAACGCTGACTCCCGTGGGACGCAGTCTGGCCCGGGGGCGTGCGGACGCGGAGGAGTTCGCGGGGGCGGGCCGCCCTGCGCGAGCCAGCGTCAGCCATCCGGCTGCCCGCATCGCGGAAAGGGTCAGCTGGCGGCCATTGATGCCGGCTTCATTCGCTTGGCTTGCCGATGGGAGCAACCGGCGTCGGTTTCTTTGTTTGCGCCTGGCTAGTCTTCTCCACGTCTGTTCTCGGTGATCGACCCCGTCATGATGTGCGCTGGTGCACGGTTACGGTCATCCCCCGGGGCCAGGGTGCAGCCGCGTTGGGCACCTCTCCTCGGTCAAATGTGAATTGCCGCGCTGACCACCACACTGCCCAAGGGCCATCGTTCCGTCACTCGTCGGTGCGGAAGAGGTCGGGCGGGGAATCGGCGCTGCGCCCCTGGGCGATGACGGCCTCCGCCAGGCGTTTTCGTTGGGCGGGCGGCAGCGGGCGGGCGCCGTCGCTTTCGCGGAGGAGGTCCTGGGAAAGTTCGAGGTTTAATTTGGCGGAAGGATCGGGCCTGAGTTGCAGCACGCGCTGGTAGGCGGCGATGGCGTCGGCGAGGTGCCCGCTGGCTTGCTGCAGATGGGCGTGGGCGAGGTGAAAGCCGGCGTTTTCCGCCTCCACATCCACGGCATAGCCAAGGTGTTCCAGTGCTTCCGGGAAGCGTCCCGCCTTGATGAATTCATGGGCGTTGGAGGAGAATTCGGGCCCCAGGTGGGACAGCTGGCCCAGCGCCTGCCGGGCTCGCAGGGTCTCCTTTTCGCTCAGCGCCAGGGCGGCGAAGGCCTCGATGCGTTCGGCATGGGCCGCGCGGTTGGCGCGCAGGATTTCCGCCCCGTACAGGGCGGCGATGAAGGCGATCAATGCGGCGCTGCCGGCGAGGGCGATCGAGACGTTGCGATGCCGGGCCGCAAACAGCCGGAATTGCCGCCAGGGCCCGGCGCTTTCGGCGGCGGTCGCGAACCCGCTCTGGTAGGCGCGAATGTCCGCCTGCAATGCCTGCACCCGCGGGTAGCGGCGCGCCGGCTGGCTGGCCAGCGCCTTCAGGGCCACGGCCGCGAGGGAAGCAGGGACGTTTCCGCCGGGCAGGTGAGCCCGGCGTCCGGTGACGGGCAGCGGGGACGGCGGAGGGGGCGCGCCGCCGGCGGCATCCTCCTCCGGAGTCAGGCTGGGGAAGGGCGGCCGGAGGGCCAGCACCTCATAGAGGATGGCCCCGAGCGCCTGAATGTCGCGAAGTTGATCGCAGCCGGGATCGGTCGCGGCCGGCGGCGCGGTTTTGCCCCATCCCATGAGCAGAACCTCTCCATAGTCGCCCATCATGATGCTGGCGGGCTTGAGGTCGCGATGCGCCGCTCCTTTGGAATGCGCGAAAGCCACGGCGTCGCAGACTTTTTGCAAGACCGTCAGCAGGGAGGGGAGCGGGTGGGCTTTCGCGGCCCCGGCGTCTCCCTCCGCCAGCGCGGCCAGCACCTCCGCGAGTGAGCTGCCGCGAACCAGCTTCATGGTGTAGTATGGGGTGCCGTGCGGATCCTCCTCGGCGTCGTGCACCGGCACCACATTCGGGTGTTCAAGCAGGGCGGTCAGTCTCGCCTCGTGCATGAAGCGGTCGGCGGCCCCGGGCTCGGTCACAAGTTCGCGGTGCATCCGCTTCATGGCCACGTCCCGGCCGGTGACGGCCTCGCGGGCCCGGTAGATCATGCCGAGCGAGCCGGTTGCCACGATCTCGCCGATCGTATGGCGGGCGGGTTCGGCGTGCTCGCTGCCGGAGTCATTTCTCATGGGTTTCGTTCGTTCGGGACGGGCGGCGTGGTTCCAGAACCGGGGGCGGGTTCGGGGAGCAGGGGTTCCAGGGTCAGGGCGATGGAGGCACCGCGGGCGTACTGGAAATACTCGACGACGACCTCGGCTTCGCTGCTTTCCAACTGCTTGTGGATGGCGGCGATGGATTCCGGATAGTGTCCATACCATTTGTGCATCAATTCTTTGCCGTTCACGAGAACTCGGCAGCCATCGTCGCTGCGGACGGTGAACCGCCATTGGCCCGGCGGCAGCCGCAGGCGGGTGGTGGCGATCATGCCGAAATTTTCGCGGCCTGGATCGCGCTCGTTCAACGCATTGGAAAGGCCGAGCTGACCGGGGCTGGAGTCGTCGAAATGAAAGGCGATCGCCGGGACCTCGGCCTCCGCGGCGGCGGGTCCTCTGGCCAGGGCGCGCCACTCCCCGAGGCGGCCGACCGGATCCACGCTGGACTTGAACCAGACGGTTTTCCAGAGGCTGCGGGCGAAGACGGCGTGGGCCGACTCCAGGATGGCATCGATCCGCGTGCGGGCCCGGAGGTCCCGGTAGAGTGTGATCGCGTCCTCCCACCGGCCGCCATCCCAGGCCGCCGCCATCGATGTCACTTGGGCGGCGAGCGCGGCCTGCCGTTCGTGTTCGACCCGGTCCTGCTCCGCGGTCGTCAGCGAGACCTCGTCCAGGTCCGTGAGCTCGTGATTGTGGCGGGTGAATTCGGCCGGGATGAGGAGTTGATCCAGGTTTTCGAGCACCTGCTGCATCTCCTCCGCGGAAGCGCTCCGGCCACCCTCGTCATCACGTTTCCAGCCGCCGGTTTCGTGCAGGGGAATCGAGAAAAAGGTCCATTCCCGGCTCACTCCCTGACGCAGGGCGTAACTCAGCTGATGTGATCCGGATCGAAGTTTGATCTGGTTGGCTGGAGCGCCTGGCCCGTGTTGATGGCGCATCCGGAATTGCAGCGTGCCGCCATAAGCCGCCTTCTGGTTTCCCAAAAACCGCGGGGGAGCGGAAAATTGACCGGGGGAATTATCGCCCCGCCTTTCTATGAACGAAAGATGGCCGCCGCCCCGCCCCCCTTGGGACCGGGGATCCACGCTCCACCCGACGGTAGCGGGTTCGCCGCGTCCATTGATGCAGGTCCAGCCGGTCGTGAAAGCCTCCGCCGCGTCAAAAAGGTCGGCCGCAAGCGCGTTGCCGCTTTGCAGGCGCCCTTCGTCGGTTCCCGGCGGAGACGGCGAAAAAAATTCGCGGACGGTGGTTTTGGGCCGCCGCAGGTCCGGGTCGGACTGGTAGTCGAGGTGCCGCAGCGTTGGATGCTGGCGCAGCAGATGGACATCCGCGGCCGTCCGGTTGATGGTGAGCGAGTCGAGCTTCGAACATTTGAAAAGCGGGAGGAGGCTGGTGACCGCGGCCTCGGAGACATCGAGATCCACCAGCGAGCTTCCCTGGAGCGGGGTGAGGTTCAGACGGGCGGGGTTGTTGAGGAGCAGTCGGAATTCCGGCATGCCGGCCAGCGGCGTGAAATTTCGGGCCGGGGTGTCGCGCAGATCGAGTTCGATGACGCCGCGGGCATCCACGGTCAACCGGTGCGGCGGCAGCGACGCCGCCCCGGTGGCTCGAAGCGCGGAGGCCCACTTGGTCCAGGCCGCATCGCTGGCGTTGGACAGGCCGCAGTACGCGGCCACGGGCAGATTGCCACGCGCAAACCTCGGGTTGTGAACATTATGGAGCTTCGGCAGGGCGGATAAAAACCCCAGTTTGGTCGCGTGCACGGGCAGGTTGACCGCATCCAGCTCAAGCAGGGTCGAGAGCGGCGAAAAATCCTGGAGGCTTTTGGTGTCGAGCAGGCCCAGCGCCCTGATCGGCATTCCCTTGAGAGCGGCGAGGTCGGTGCAGGGAGTGCCTTCAAGGTAGAGCGATTCAAGCGGCATGCCGGCGAGCGGGGTCAGGTCGGAGACCGGCGATCCGTGCAGATGGAGCACGCGCAACGGCATCCCTCGCAGCGGCCGCAGGTCGGCAATGCCGGTCGCGGTCGCGAACAACTCGGTCAGCTTCATGCCGGCCAGCGGAGAGAGATCTTTGACGCCGTTATGCTGGATGACCAGCTGGTTCAGCGGCAGCCCGGCGAGGGGAGCGAGGTCGGTGATGCCGGTGGAGCCAAGAAACAAGGTGGTGATGCGAAGCCCGCGGAGCGTCGAGAGGCTGGAGAGCTTCATGCCGTTCAGATCGAGTCGCAGCCCTCCGTCGGCGGCGGTCGAGATGCGGCCCCGATTCCATCCCGGCTGCGAGGTGTAGAAGGAGCCGAGGCGGACGTGGAGCGCCTCTTCGGCGGGGGTGTACGGGGGCGGGGCCGGGGCCGCCGGGGCCGCTGCCACCGGGGCGGGCGGCGGCGACAGCGCTTGCGATCCGCGCCCCTGCGCCACCAGGGCGGCGATCAACTGGCGGCGGACCTCGGGCCGCAGCGTCGGCTCCCCGCCGTTTTCCTGGAGCAGTCGCCTGGTCAGGGCGAGCGTGTCGCGCACCGACTGATCCGGCCGCAGGTCGTTCGACCGCTCATAATCGGGAATGGCTTCGGTGAACCGGCCGTTGGCCTGGAGAAGGTCGGCGCGCCGGAGAAAATATTCCGGGTTCTGCGGGGCGACGGCGATGGCCATCCCGAGCCGCTTCAGCGCTTCGGCCAGGTTTTCGTTCTTGAGGGCGTCGTCCGATTTGGCGGCGAAAAACAGCGCACTTTTCTGCACGCGCGCCTCCGCCTCCTGGGCGCGTTTGTTTTGGATGTCGGTGGCCGCCCGCGCCCCGCTGGCGCGGGCGTATTCCGCGCGGGAACGGCCGGTCTCGTGGCGGATGCTGACCGTGGAGGCCGCGGTGAGCAGGGCCAGCATGGCCGCGCAGGCGGCCATGGCTCCGGCGACCCCGCGGTTTCTCCGGACCAGGAGCAGGAACTGCCTCCCGGGGCCGGCCTGCTCCGCGGCGGTGGCGAAGCCGGTCTTGTAGGTCTGGATCTCCGCCTGCAAATCCTGCACGCGCTGGTAGCGGCGCTGTGGCGAGACGGCCAGCGCCTTCATCGCGACGGCATCGAGCGAGGCGGGGATCATGCCGCCGGGAAGATGCCGGAGCCGCCGCCGGCTCAGTCGTTCGATGGGCGGGACGATCCTGCCGGCGCGCACCTTCCGGATGATTTCCCCCGCGGTGCGGCCCCCGACCGGCGTCTGCAGGGTGAGCAATTCATAGAGGATTGCCCCGAGTGCGTAGACATCGCTGCGCTCGTCCACCTGTTCGTTCTGCCCGCTCGCCTGCTCCGGAGCCATGTAATGCGGCGTGCCCATGACCTCACCCGCGAGGGTGCCCCCATCCAGCGCTGCGGAGGACGCCGGACCGGCGGCGGGCCCGATGCCGGTGCCGGCGACCTTCGCCAGTCCCCAGTCCATGACCAGCACCTCGCCGTAATCGCCGACCATAATGTTGGCCGGTTTGAGATCGCGGTGGATGACGCCCCGGGAATGGGCAAAGGCGACGGCATCGGCGATTTTCTGAAATACGGTCAGCAGCGCGTCCAGCGGGTATTGCCCGACCGAGGGATCGGCCTGCTGGCTGATGAGGCGGATCAGCTTCTCGAGCGACGCCCCCCGCACCATTTTCATGGTGTAGTAACCCGGCCCGTCGGCACCCGGATGGACGTCGTGCACTGGGACAATGTTAGGATGTTCAAGATGCGCGGTGATCCGGGCTTCCAGCTCGAAGCGCGTCAGCAGATCCGCGTCGTCCATGCCCTCGCGGATGCGTTTCATCGCCACCACTCGACCGGTTTGAATATCCAGGGCGCTGCGAATGACGCCCATGCCGCCGGAGGCCACGACCGCGCCGGGCACATACCGGCCCGGGCGCGGGGCCGGCAGTGCGGGCGCCAGGTCATCCCCGGCCTGCAGCCCAACCAGGCCCAGCTGAAGGATCACGCCATCGGGCAGCCGCGCCACCCCGGTCAGGGCCCGGCCGCCGATCCAGGTGCCGCGTCCGCTGCCAAGATCCTCCACGTCCAGCGCGCCGGCGAGGACCCGGAGTCGGACGTGTTCCGGAGCGATCGACTCGTTCTCGATGCGCAGGGCGGCAGACTCGCCGCTGCCGACCACATACGCGCCGTCCTCCAGCTCAAAGACGCTGATCGTTTCTTCATCACGCAGGAGGCGAAGTTTCATGGGAGAGCAGGCCATGGTTGCGGTTTGCGACGGCGAGACAAGCGGTTGTTTTGATCAATGTGCGAGAGGGTCGGATCCCGTGGCGATGGCTCCGCCGGCCCCTTCATGACGGGCCGGAGGGAGCAGCGGCTTGCGCACAAATCGAAAACATTCTTTCGTAAAAAGTCCGGGTGGTGGTCGAATCGGGGTTGCCAGCGTGCGGTCGAGTCCGTCTCTTGCCCCAGCGGTGGCGCGCTCCCTCCGCCTGCCAACCATGATGCCCGGTTCCTTGACGATCTTCATCCGCGAGCCCGATGGCGTGACCCGCAAACACCGCCTCGTGGCCGGAGAGTATGACATTGGGCGCGACCCTGGATGCGCGATTGTCCTGAGGGGGGAGGATGTGTCGCGGCGGCATGCGCGGCTGACGGTGGGGGAGGGGCATTTCTGGGTGGAGGATCTGGGGAGTTCGACCGGCACATCGGCGGGCGGCGAACCCTTGACCGGGGCGCGCCGCTGGACCGGCATCCTCACGCTGCAGCTGGGCAGCGCGACCATCACGATCGAGCCGGGCGAACCAGCCGCCGCGCCGGGGGGCGGCGAACGAGCGCGCACCGAGGCCGAGGGGAGAATCACCGCGCGGGCGGATGCGGCGTCGCGAGGTCAGCTGCCCGTGGCGGGCCTGGCGTCCCAAACCGCGCGGCGGCTGGAAATGCTCTATGATCTGCCTCTCCAGTTCGCCTCCGAGCCGGACCTGCCGCGGCTCTACCAGCTCATTCTCGACCGCGTGATCGCGCTCATTGCAGGCGCGAAACGGGGGGCGCTCCTGGTCATCGAGCCAGCCACGGGAAAGCTGGTCTTGCGCGCCAGTCTTCCGGCCGGCGATCCGCCGATCAGCCGCACCCTGGTCCGGCGCGCGGCGGAAGACCAGCAGGGGTTCATCTGGAGCGACGACGGGCAGGATGGCGAGGTCGCGCAGAGCATGGTCCGATTGAGTATCCGGACCGGAATGTATGTGCCTCTCCTGTGGAAGGGCCGGACCATGGGGGTCCTGTGCGTGGACAATCCGGAGCGAAGGAATGCCTTCCTTGAGGACGACCTGCAATTCCTCATCTTCGTGGCCCATTACGCCGCCTCCGCGGTCGCCAACCAGCTGCTGCAGGACGACATCGAACAGAACAACCGCACCCTGCAAAACCTGCTCGGAAACTTTTCCCCGAAACTGCGGGGCAAGCTGCTGCAAAAGTCGCGCGAAGGCAGGCTCCAACCCGGCGGGGAAAAAAGCGAGGTCACGATCCTGATGTCCGACCTCCGCGGCTTCACCCGCGCCACCGCGGCGATGGATTCCGAAGCGGTGGTCGAGATGCTCAACGACTACTTCTCGGTGCTGGGCAGCATCATTTTCCAGCACGACGGCACCATCGACAAGTTTATCGGCGACGCGATCCTGGCGGTCTTCGGCAGTCCGGAACCGGACCCCGACCACCCGCGGCATGCCGTCGCCTGCGCGGTGGCCATGCGCGACGCGATGGCGGTCGTCAACCGGCGCCGGCGCGACCACGGGCTCCCGTTGTGCGAGGCCGGCATCGGCGTCCACACCGGCGAGGTCCTGCACGGGTTCATCGGGGCCGCTGAGCGGCTGGAATTCACCGTGATCGGGGACACCGTCAACAAGGCCTCCCGCTACTGCGATGGAGCCAAAGCCGGCCAGATTCTGCTCGGTCCAAGCACCTGGGCCGCCGTGCAGGGCTGCGTCAAGGCCCAGGCCCACACCATCGGTACCAAACACGAGGGCGACTTCCAAGCCTATCTGGTGGACTGATGGCCCGCGGCGGCGGGAAAGGCGTTGAACGCGGGGTCGTAGCGTTGGCTTCCAGCCAACGAGTGACCCGCTGCCCGGAACCGCTTTCCATTTGCAAAACGTCCGCGTCCCGTCAAAGTCACCCCTCCACGCCGATGTAGCTCAGGGGTAGAGCAGCGCATTCGTAATGCGCGGGTCGTCAGTTCAATTCTGACCATCGGCTCCAGTTTTGGACATTAAAAATCAACGGATTACAGATAAAGGCAGGATTGCACGGAAGGGAACGAAAAGGCAGGCAAAAGCATCAAAAGGCAGCTTTTTAAGCCACGCTTAAGCCACGGGAAACGGCCCCGGGTCGGCTAGGAAGTGGACAGCCCCCCCCTGCTGTATCCGAATCCGGCCTTGGCGAGGTGTGGATCAGCTAATCCGGCTTCCACGAAGGCACGGCCACGAATTGCCTCTGCGCCCTGACCCGGATTACCGGGCGACGCCAGAAAACGCTCTTCTCCACCATGAAAATCCGCCAGCTTCACGCCATTTCTTCTGTGGGGAGCGATCTTCCCGATATTTTTGCCAGCCCAAAAAGTCGATTTTCCGTCAACCACCCACGGCGGATATCGCCTTTCCACCTCTTCGGGGAGCGGCGGCCAGCAATACTGGAGGAGCTAAACACCGTGTTGGCTTTTTGACAGAAGACCTTGATTATCAACTTTGTGTATCTATTAAAACGGCCAAGCTTTTCAAACACGGTGGCAGCCAGGCCGTTCGGCTGCCCAAGGAGTTCCGGTTTCCCGGTTCCGAAGTGTTCATCGAGAAGCACGGCGGCGAAGTCGTGCTCCGCCCCGTCACTCCTTCCCAGTTCAGGTCATTCACCGAGATCGCCGAGCATCTGGCGGAGGCCTTCCCAGACACGGAGGATTTCCCGGAACCGCCGCCCCGCCCGGCCGCGCACGTACGTCCGATCCTCGGGTTTTAATCTCATGCCGTCCACTCCCGCCTATCTGCTCGATTCGAGCGCCTGCATCCCGATCCTGCGCCACAAGGCCAGCCTCGGCTCGCTGCCCCCACCCGCCAAAACCGCCATCCTTTTGGTCAGGGCCGGGAGTACGGCCGCGCTGCAGGAGTCCGCAGGGTGTCCTGCGCATCTCAAGGAACTGAGATCGGCTTTGCTTGGCAACGGGGTCCTTAAGTCCGGCGGCGATCACCTTGTCTTTACCCAGGATTCCGAATTTGCTTCGCCTTCCAGGGCAGCTAGGGTGGTCTGGGGATGGAGCGCGAACGGTCGCATCGAATGGAAAACCAAGGCCGGTCAAACACTCAAAGAGCTGCAGGAGGCAAAGTGATGAAGAACGTGATCTATACCCCCGAGGTGACGATGGCATCGCCGTTGTTTCTGGCTGCCAGTCCCGGCGTGCAGCAGGCGATGAATGCGATGGGGTCAGCCATGCTGACCATTTTAGGCTTCTCGATGCTCATGGGGTTTCTGTCGCTGGGGCTGACGCTGGCCTTGCGGCGGGCGGGGCGGATCTCCTGGCATGGGCCGCTCAAGGGCTGGATCGGAGAGGCGGCGACGCGCTGGCTCGTTCTGGACCGATTGGATCCGAAGGAATATCGGGTTTTTCACGACTTGTACGTGCCGCGGTCCGACGGCTGTGGAACCTCGCAGATCGACCATGTGGTGGTGTCGCGGTTTGGGGTCTTCGTGATCGAGACGAAGAACCTGGGCGGATGGGTTTTTGGCCGGGAGAAGGACGCGGAATGGACGCAGACGTTTCCTCGAAAAATGAATCGAATTCCGAACCCCTTGATCCAGAACCGAGGGCATGTGAAGGCGCTGCGGGAGTTTTTGGATTTAGATGGATCGGCTTTTATCCCGGTGGTGTGGATGATTGGGGACGCGACGTTCAAGACGCCGGTGCCGGAGGGTGTGCTGACGGGCGGGTTGAAGGGTTTTCTCCGTGGGCATCAGCGGCCGTGGTTGGTGCCGGAGACGGTGGAAACGGCGGCGGCGCGGTTGGCGGCGTTGGAGCACCGCACCGACCGTAAGCAGGCCAAGCGGGAGCATGTGGCGGCGATTCAGTTGCGGCGGGCGGGAGCTTGAACGCGGGCGCCGGGTTGGTTTCAACGCGATAACGCGAAGAGCGCAAAGTACACGGTGGGGACGGGGGGTGAAATCGTGGGGGAGCCCGCTCCTGAGGCGCGCCCGGGGCCGGCCGGGTGGGGCTGGCGGCCAGCCGGGGGGCCTCCGCCCGGAACCGGCGTCGCCGGTTGCGGTCACCCCGGGGCGGGTCCGGCCGGCGTGCCGAGGCCTCGGGGGATGCCCGAGGGGCGGGTTGGCGTGGCTCATCCATTGCGGAGGGGCGCGGCGAAGATTAAGACTTATGGGATGATAAATGGATTTGCACCGCCTTGGCCCTTCGGGCGCGCGGCCCGGTCTCTCGTGCTGGGCACGCTGGTGGCCGGGGGCGCGCCTCTGGCTGCGCGAGCCGATGAGGGAGCGCCTGAGGGCCTGGCCGCGGCCGCGCCGGCGGCGCATTGGGCGTACCAGCCGGTGCGCCCACCGGCGCCGCCCGCGCTTTCGGGGTCGGCCGCGGCCCGGGTTCAGCAGCCGCTGGACGCGTTCGTGCTGGGGGCGCTGGAAACCCGCGGGTTCTCGCTGTCGCCCCGGGCCGGCCGGGACACGCTGATCCGTCGGGCGTATTTCGATCTGATCGGGGTGCCGCCCACGGTGGAGGAAGTGGCGGCCTTTGTGTCCGATCCCGCGGATGATGGCAGGGCGATGGCGGCGCTGGTGGACCGGCTGCTGTCCGACTCCCGGTTCGGGGAGCGCTGGGGCCGCTACTGGCTGGATGTGGCGCGGTATGCGGACAGCAAGGGGTATGTGTTTCAGGAGGAGCGCCGGTATGCGTACAGTTACACGTATCGCGATTGGGTGGTCGGCGCCTTCAACGAAGACCTGCCTTACGACAAGTTTGTGCTCGCCCAGCTCGCGGCCGACCAGTCGCTGGGCCAAGAGGATCCCCGGCACTTGGCGGCGATGGGGTTTCTCACGCTGGGGCGGCGGTTTCTCAACAACCAGCACGACATCATCGATGACCGGCTGGACGTGACCTTCCGCGGGCTGCAGGCGACGACCATTTCCTGCGCGCGGTGCCACGACCACAAATTTGATCCCATCCCGATCGCCGACTACTACAGCTTGTACGGGGTTTTTGCCTCCAGCGAGGAGCCCCAGGACAAGCCGCTGCTGGGCGAGCCCGAACGAACGCCCGAATATCTGGCTTTTGAGGCCGAGTTGCAGAAGCGCGAGCAGGCGGTGGTCGATTTCCACCATCAAAAGAAGGAGGCGCTCTTTTCCGAGGAGGCGATCACGAAGTATCTGCAGCTGTGCGCCGAGGGCTGGACGCGCGACGATGACGGGCTGCGGGCGCTGGCCCGGGAGCGTCAGCTGTATGCTTCGGTGGCGGTGCGGTGGCGCGAGCATCTGCGGGCGCTAGGCGCGGAGCATCCGGTGGTCGCGCCCTTTCTGGCTTTGGTCACGCTTCTGCCGGAGCAGTTTGCGGACCGGCGCGACGATACTCTGCGGCCGCTGCTCGAGGCGGCGCGCGTGCATCCCAAGGTGGCTGAATCCCTGCGGACGGCCGTCCCGGCGTCGATGGCGGAAGCAGCCGGACTGTATGCGAAGCTCCTTGCGCCCTACAAGGTCCAGGAGCCGATGCCCGATCCGGAAGCCGAGGCCATGCGGCTGGTCCTGATGGCTCCGGCGGGGCCGGGCGGGGTGGATCCGATGAGCCTCGGGCGCGATTTTTCCGTGGCGGAGCGGGATGTGGCCCGCAACCTTCGCAACGAGGTGGACAGTTACAAGGCGACCGCGGAAAACGGCCCGCCCCGCGCCATGTCCATGCAGGACAAAGGCGAGCCGGTGCGCCCGGTCGTCTTCAAGCGCGGCAGTCCGGGCAACCGGGGCGAGGAGGTGCCGCGCCAGTTCCTCGGCGCGCTCGCCGGCCCCGGCCGCAAGCCGTTTGCGCAGGGCAGCGGCCGTCTCGAACTGGCCCAGACCATTGCTAGTCCCTCCAATCCACTCACGGCCCGCGTGTACGCGAACCGGGTCTGGCTCTGGCTGACTGGCCAGTCGCTGGTCGAGTCCCCGAGTGACTTCGGCGTGCGCACCCCGCCGCCGGTCAATCCCGCGTTGCTCGACCACCTGGCGGCGAGCTTGGTCGAAGGCGGTTGGTCCACCAAGCGGCTGATCCGTGAAATCGTGCTGAGCGCGGCCTGGCAGCAGAGCAGCACGTGGGAGCCGGCCGTGCCCGCGGCACCCGCTCCACCAGACGCCGCGCCCGCCCCGTCCCGCCCGCCATCCCCCCTGGCGGCCGACCCTGAAAACACCCTGCTGTGGAAAATGAACCGCCGGCGGCGCGACTTCGAGTCGTTCCGCGATTCCCTGCTCACCGTCTCCGGACGCCTTGATGCCAAGGTGGGCGGGCGGCCGGTCAGCCTGGATTCCGCCAAGGCCAATCGCCGCACCATTTACGGGTTTATCGACCGCCAGAATCTTCCCGGTTTGTTTCGGTCGTTCGATTTTGCCAGTCCCGACCAACATGCGCCGAAGCGGTTTCAGACGACGGTGCCGCAACAGGCGCTCTTTGCGTTGAACAACCCCTTTGTGCTGGTGCAGGCGCGCGCCCTGGCCGGGCTGCCGGCGGAGTCCGAAACGGCCAAGGCCGCGGCCATCCTGAGGCGGGTGCTGAGCCGCGATCCCGAACCCTCGGAGGTGGCGCGGGCGGCTGAATTCATCACCACCGGGCCAGCGAGCCAGACCGCGGGCGCTTGGGAGTACGGCACGGGCGACGTCGATCCGGCCACGGGCGCGGCCCGTTTCCATCCGTTTGCGCATCATCAGGGGGACCGCTGGACCTGCGCTTCCGAGTGGCCCGAGGGTGCCTGCGGTCATGCCGTCATCCAGGCGGAGGGCGGCCATCCGGGGCCGGACCAGGCCCGCGGGGTGGTCTGGCGGTGGCTCAGCCCGGAGACGGGAAAACTGGACCTTTCCGGCGAGATCAAGCGGCCCTCCGACCAGGGCGACGGGGTCCGCCTGCGGCTGGTCACCGGCACCCGGGGAGTGGTGCGCACGTGGGAAGTGCCGCCGGGCGCTGGCGTGACCTTGGACGGCACCTCCATCGAGGTGGCGGCGGACGAGACGCTCGACTTCATCGTCGATGCCGGGCAGAGCGACACTTCCGACAGCATCGAGGTGTCGTTCCGCCTGAAAAATGCCGCCGGCCATCTCCTGGCCAGCAGCCGGGACGAATTCAGCGGACCGGCCCTCGATCCCTGGGTCGCTTACGCGCAGGTCCTGCTCATCAGCAACGAATTCATGTTTGTGGATTGAGCCCGGCGTCCTCCCGGGGGCGGCGATGGCACCGCCCGTTCCGTGCTATTGTTTCCTGCCGACGGTGATGATGGCAGGTAACGATAATCCTTGCATCGATTCTGAAAAACCGGGATCGTTATTCGATGAACGAACCCATCGAAACGCTGCCCGCCGAAGGCGTGGTGAGCGGCCTCTCCAGTGATGACCTCTCCGAGCTCTTTCACTACGGCGAATTGTTAAACCTGAAGAAAGGGGACAAAATTGTCGCCCAAGGCGAGCCGCATGCTTATCTGCACCTGGTGCTCAAGGGGGAACTGCGGGTCGCCACTACTTCTGATGAGGCCATCCTGACCCTGGGCTATGTGCAGCCCGGCGAATGCGTGGGGGAAATGTCGCTGCTGGAGCCGGTCCAAAGCGCTGGTGCCAACGTTCTCGCCAGCGCCGACTCCGTGGTCTGGTGCCTGCAGCGCGAGGGATTTGACCGCTTCATCAAGGAACACCCGGCCGCCGGGGGCGAATTGCTCCGCGGTCTGGCCATCCAGCTCTGCCGCCGGCTGCGCAAGCAGACCCAGCAGACGCAGCAGGCGTTGTCAGCCTAGCGGCACGCGTGGCCGCGGAGGGCGGTCGTCGCCGGTGCCTGCGGCGGCGTTTGTCCGGGCAGGCGCGGCGGGGCTGGTGCCGGGCCTCTTCGGATGGGCCCGCCATGGCGGGCAGCGGTTCTGCAGTTCGGGTTGCATCGCCCGGCGGCATTGGTTGAATGACTGCGGACCATGGCGGCCTGCCGCGGCCCGCGCCACCCCGCCACCCTGCAACACCGATGCCCCGCAAACTCAGCACCCTCGCCCCTGAATGGTGGGACTACACGACCCTGGAGGACGATTTGATCTGCGATGCGGCGGCCCTGACCGAGAGCGATCTGGCCCAGTTGTCGCGCCCGGGATTCCGCATCGAATTTTACGACACGCTGGAGGATTTCTACCTGGCCGAGGCCTTGGAATACATCACGGCGTGGCGGCAGGCGACGGCGGACAACCCGGCCGGCATCTGCGGGCCGGTCGGACCGACTGAGCAGCTCCCGCTGGTGGCGCGCCTGGTCAACGAACTCGGGCTCTCGCTGCGGCACGCGCATTTCTGGGGCATGGACGAATGGTATGAGGCCGCGACCGGCCGCGAGGTGCCGGTGATCCATCCGCTGTCGTTCGAACGGGCCGATCGCGAGATGTGTTTTGATCGCATCCGCGCGGAGCTGGCCATGCCGGAGGCGCACCTGCATTTTCCGAAGGCGGACGTGGCGGCGTACCGCGCCAGCTGGCAGGCCGGGGTGCGCTGTGCGGTGATGCAGGGCGGGCAGGGGGACATCAAGCACTGGGCTTTCAACGATCCGCCACGCCGGACCGGAGCCCACGCCGACGCCCCGCCGTCGCCGGACGCATACCGCCGGCTGGGGACGCGGGTGGTTGAGCTGCATCCAGTCACTCTCATGCAGAACGCCCGGACCTCGGGCGGCGGCAATGTGACGATGGTGCCCACGCAGGCCATCACCGTCGGTCCGGTGGAGACGTGGCTGGCGGACAAGGTGTCGATCTGGCATGCCGGCACCCACGACAACCCGCTGGGCCAGCGCCTCACCGCCTTGATGATCGCGAAGGGGGTGCAGGATGCGGCCGTGCCGATGTCGCTGCTCGCCGGCCATGGCAATGTCCAGTTCAACTACTACCGCGGCGGCCTCGGATCGTGCGCGGTGGAGATGCATTAAACCGGTGGCGGTGGGGGAATTTCCCGCCTCCAGATAAGGCTGGCGTCGGCGCGAATCGGCGCATCATTTTGTCCAGCCATCCTCCCAGTCATTCCTGAATCATGTCCAGCCCCACCACCGTTCCCCCGGACGCCTCGCCGCCGAAAGCGCTCGCCGCCACCGAGGCGGGAAACTACTTCGTCTCGAACTATCCCCCTTACGCCTACTGGCGGGAGGAATTGGTGCCCGAGGTGGCGCGCGTCCTCGATGGAGAGCCGCGCCCCGACATTCCGCTGGGGGTGTATTTTCACATCCCGTTCTGCCGGAAGCGCTGTCATTTCTGCTACTTCCGGGTCTACACCGATAAAAACGCCGACGAGATCAAGCGCTACGTGCGTGCGGGCATGCAGGAATTCGCGATGTATGCGAAGCGCCGGTACTTGCAGGGACGGAAGCCGCGCTTCATTTATTTTGGCGGCGGCACGCCCAGCTATCTCTCCGTGCCCCAGCTCGAGGAGCTGACCCGGCACATGAAGGACCTGCTGCCATGGGACGAAATCGAGGAGGTCGCGTTCGAGTGCGAACCGGGCACGCTCACCGAAAAAAAACTCGACGCCATTCGCGCCATGGGCGTGACCCGGCTGAGCCTGGGCGTGGAAAATTTCGATGACCATATCCTGGAAATCAACGGCCGCGCGCACCGCAGCAAGGAGATCGAGCGCGCCTACGGCTATGCCCGCAAGATCGGGTTTCCGCAGATCAACATCGACCTCATCGCCGGCATGGTTGAGGAGACCGAGGAAAACTGGAAAGTCTGCATCGAGAAGGCGCGGGCGCTGGAGCCAGACTGCCTGACCATCTACCAGATGGAGGTGCCCTACAATACGGGCATTTTCAAGACCATGCAGGAGCAGGGGAAGCTGGTGGCACCGGTGGCCGACTGGCCGACCAAGCGCCGGTGGGTGAGCGAGGCCTTTGCCGCCTTCGAGCAGGATGGGTACGAAATCAGCAGTGCCTATACGATCGTGAAAAGCAAGGCGACGACCCGCTTTGTCTATCGCGACGGGCTCTTCAGCGGGGCCGACCTGCTGCCGCTCGGGGTCGCCAGCTTCGGCCATCTGGGCGGGGTGCACCTCCAGAACAACGCGGACATCAGCGCCTACTGCGATTCCATCGAGCGCGGCGAACACGCGATTTTCCGCGCCTACGTGACCGATCCCGAAGAGCGGCTCATCCGCGAGTTCATTCTGCAGCTGAAGCTGGGCGCGGTGCGTCCGTCGCACTATCAGGCGAAGTTTGGCGTCGATGTGCGCCAGAAGTTCGCCCCGCAGCTCGCCTGGCTGGCGGCCGAAGGATTCACGGTCGCGGAGGGTGCCGCGGACGAGATCCGGCTGACCCGCGACGGCCTGCTGCAGGTGGACCGGCTGCTGCACGAGTTCTTCCTGCCCCAGCACCGCGGAGGGCGCTACACATGAGCCTTACGCTGAAACAGGAGCGGGAACTGGCCGAGGCCATGCACCTGCTCATGCCGCTGCACTTTTTCTACGAACAGGACCGGCGGACCCTGCCGGCCGTCGAGTTCGTGCAGCCGTCGGAGCTGCCGGCCAACGAGCGCGAGCTGCTGGTTCATGACCACGACATGACCAGCGCGTTGACTGAGTATCACCGCTCGCCGATCGACCTTCAGGTGGTGCGCCGGGAAATGTCCGAGGCGTACCTGCTGCGCCTCGTCGTGCTGACCCGCCGCGAACTGCCTGTGCCGGTCGAGTTCGGGGGCATCGGCATCCGGCTGGAGCCGTTCGAGCCCGCGCTGCGCACGGAGATCGAGCAGGGGCTCAAGCCGCTGGGTGGGCTGCTCGCCGAATACCAGGTGCGCTACACCAGCCAGCCGAGTGCCTATTTCAAGGTGACCGCCGACGCCTTCATCGCGGACCTGCTGGCCGAGCCTGAAGGCACGGTCCTCTGGGGTCGCTGCAATTCCCTCGCGCTGCCCGACGGCGAGGTCTTCGCCGACATCGTCGAAATCCTGCCGCCGGCCCTGGAACCGGTGCCGCCCACCGTGCACCGCCAGCGACTGGGGGCATAGTCGGCCTCTGCAGGATGACCCCGCAGTCGATGAAGGCCGGCTCAAAACCGATAAAATTCCCGGGTGAGTCCGGTCCGCGGATTCTTACGCCAGGAGCTGGTGCTGGATGCGACCGTGGATGTCGGTCAGGCGGAAATCGCGCCCTTGATGGCGGTAGGTGAGCCGCTCGTGTTCGATGCCCAGAAGGTGCATGATGGTGGCGTTGAGGTCGTGGACGTGCACCCCTTTGGCCGGCTCGGTCAGATTATAGCAGAAGTCGTCGGTGTCGCCCCAGGTCAGGCCCGGTTTCACGCCGCCGCCGGCCATGAAGATGGTGAAGCAGCGCGGATGATGGTCGCGGCCGTAGTCGGTGTCGGTCAGCGCTCCCTGGGAGTAGGTGGTGCGGCCGAACTCGCCGCCCCAGACGACCAGCGTGTCGTTGAGCAGTCCGCGCTGTTTCAGGTCGGTGATGAGCGCGGCGCTGGCCTGGTCGGTGTCGCGGCACTGGCCTCGATGAGCCTCGGGCAGGCCGCCATGGTGGTCCCAGCCCATGTGGAAGAGCTGCACGAAGCGCACGTCGCGTTCGGCCAGCCGCCGGGCGAGCAGGCAGTTCGAGGCGTAGGAGCCGGGGCGTTTCACGTCCGGTCCGTACATGTCGAGGATCGACTGCGGTTCCTGCGAGATGTCGAGCAGCTCCGGCACGCTGGACTGCATGCGGAAGGCCATTTCGTATTGGGCGATGCGGGTCTGGATTTCCGGATCGCCGAGCGCCGCGTGGTGGCTGGTGTTGAGGGAGGCCAAATCGTCGAGGGTGCCGCGGCGGGCGGCGGCATCGACTCCCGGGGGGTTGGACAGGTAGAGCACGGCGTCACCCTGGTTGCGGAACTTCACGCCCTGATGCTTCGACGGGAGGAAACCCGAGCCCCAGAGACGGTCGTAGAGCGGCTGGTCATCGGGGCGGCCGCTGCCGAAGGAGGTGAGCACGATGTAGGCGGGCAGGTCGGCATTCTCGCTGCCGAGGCCGTAACCGGCCCAGGCACCGATGCTTGGCCTCCCGGACAACTGGTGGCCGGTCTGGCAGAAGGTGATGGCCGGGTCGTGGTTGATCTGCTCGGTGAACATGGAGCGAACGAGGCAGAGGTCGTCGGCGACTTTGGCGAGATGGGGCAGCAACTCGCTCATCCAGGCACCGCTCTGGCCGTGGCGGGCGAATTTGAAGAGGCTCGGGGCGACGGGAAATTTCGACTGGCCCGAGGTCATGGTGGTGAGCCGCTGGCCCATGCGGACGGAGGCCGGCAGATCCTGCCCGCGGTATTTTTCCAGGCCTGGTTTCGGATCGAAGAGATCCATTTGCGAGGGCGCGCCCGACTGGAACAGGTAGATGACTCGCTTCGCCTTGGGGGCGTGGTGCGGGAAGCCCGGCAGTCCGCCGTGGGACGGCGCGGCCGCGAACGAGCGGGGGTTGATCAGCGAGGCCAGGGCACCCAAGCCAATGCCGGAGGCGGATTTCCGCAGGAACGTTCGGCGGCTGAGGGCGAGCCGGGTGGCCGCGTCGGCGGCCAGAAAGTGGTGGTCGTTGCAGTTCATCGTGGCGTGGAAAGCGGGGGCGGGGCGGGGGCGGGGGTCAGGCGGGGGTTCGGTATCCCCAGCGGTCGAAGGCGGGAGGCTCCGTTCATTCGCGGGTCACGAACTCGTCGAGGTTCATGAGGACATTGGCCATCAGCGTCCAGGCGGCCAGTTCGGTGGGGTCGAGGCCGGCGGGGGGCGTGGTTTCCCCGAAGGCGATCAGCTTGGCCGCCTCGTCCGGCGCGGCGGCGAAGGAGGCGCGGCGCGCGGCCAGGCCCGCGGTCAGGATCTTGAGCTCGAAAGCGGCCGGCGGCCGGGCGAGCAGCTGCTGCATGGCCCAGGTGAAGCGCGCTTCGGGCTCCGCGCCGCCTTCGGTGAGGATACGGGTGGCGAAGACCCGGGCCGCTTCGACGAAGGTGACTTCGTTGAGCAGGGCGAGCGCCTGCGTCGGGGTGTTGGTGCGGCCTCGTTTGACCGTGCAGACGTCGCGGTTGGGTCCATCGAAAAGGGCCAGGGTGGGCGGGCCGGCGCTGCGTTTCCAGATGGTGTAGAGCGTGCGGCGGTAGAGGCCGTCGCCGGATTCATGCTTGTAGCCGCGAAGGTCGCCGTACCGACTAGTCTCGTCCCAGACGCCTTCCGGCATGTAGGGACGGACGCTTGGGCCGCCGAGCTGCGGCTTCAGCAGGCCGGCCACGGCCAGCGCCTGGTCGCGCAGGATCTCCCCCTGGAGCCGAAAACGCGGGCCGCGGGCCAACAGCCGGTTCTCGGGGTCCCTCGCCTGCAGCTCAGGAGTGACCCTGGCCGACTGCCGGTAAGTCGCGCTCATCACGATCTGCTTTTGCAGCGCCTTCATGTCCCAGTTGAGCCGCACGAATTCGGTGGCGAGCCAGTCGAGCAGTTCGGGATGGCTCGGCCACTCGGCCTGGGAGCCGAAGTTCTCCGACGTCTTGCACAATCCGGTGCCGAAGAACTTGTCCCAGGCGCGATTGACCCAGACCCGGGCGGTCAGCGGATGCGTGCCGGAAACCAGCCAGCGGGCAAGGCCCAGACGGTCGTTGGGTGCGTCGGGTGCCGGGGCCGGGAGGAAGGCCGGGAGCGCACGCGGCACCGGGTCGCCCGGCTTGTCGTATTCGCCTCGATGCAGGACGCGGGCTTCTCGCGGCGTCGGCAGCTCTTTCATGACCATGGTGGTGGGCAGGCTGCCCTCAAGATCCCGGAGTTCCTTGGCTGACTTTTCCACGGCTGCGGCGGCCGCGGCGACCGCCGGGGTCTGCTGGCGGCGGTAGGCGGCCAGGGCGGCCGCATCCTCCGGGCTGCGCTGGGCGGTGGGCGTGCGCAACGCCGAAGCGACGGCGTCCGGCAACGCGGTCGGCACGGGCGCGTCGGTCAGCGCGACCCGCATCTTGCCGATAGTCGCCCCGGATCCGTAATTCTGAGCCAAGGTGAGCTGCAGTTCGGTGCCCGCGGGCGCATCCAGCGGCTCGGCCAGCACCAGCACGGCGCTTTGCGGCCGGCCCACGTTTGGGTAAATGGCCCAGCCGGTGGCGGGATTGCCGTCGATGGCCTTGCCCGACTCCCAGTCCAGCTGGTTGTGGGTGGCGATCACGTTGGAGATGGCCAGGGGACGCGCGGGCGCTCCCGCCTGGGCGGGCGCGGTCAGCGAGATCTCGGAAAGGATGGGGTTCCCGTTGGGGTGCCTTCCGGGGCCTTTGCTCGGCAGGCGGTCATCGGGCAGGAGTTCCACGCGCAGGGCGGTAACCACGGGGGTCTCCGTCTTCAGCGTCAGGGAGTAGGTGTCGGTGTCGGGCTGCGGTCCGCTGCCCGCGAAGACCGCGTCATCCTCGAGGGTGAGCACGCTGCCGTTGGCCGAAGCCAGGGCCACCGGTCGCGCCGTGGCCCATGCGGGAGGCTGGCCGATGGTCGCCACCAAGGAGCTCTCCCATTCGGGCTGACCGTCGGCGAGGGTTGCCTCGGCTTGTTTCAGGGCTTCCCGGGCTTGGCGGGTGCCTGCGGTCAGGGCGGCAAGGGTGTCAGCCTGCTCCGGCGTGGGCAGTGACAGCACGGGCGCGGTGTTGCGGCCGTCGCCGTCGAGGATGCCGCTTTCGTCGACGCTGTTGAAGTAGGCGAAGAGCGAGTAGAACTCTTTCTGCGAGACCGGGTCGTACTTGTGGTCGTGGCAGCGGCAGCAATTCAGGGTCAGGGCCATCCACGTGCTGCCGGTGGTTTCGACGCGGTCGATGACGGTTTCGACAAACCATTCCGCCTGGATCAGGCCGCCTTCGCCGTTCAGCCGGTGATTGCGGTTGAATCCGCTGGCCACCAGCTGATCCCGCGTCGGGATTGGGAGCAGGTCGCCGGCTAGTTGCTCGATGGTGAAGCGGTCGAACGGCAGGTTGTCGTTAAACGCGTTGATGACCCAGTCGCGCCATGGCCACATGTAGCGGCTGCCGTCGGTCTGATAGCCGTTGCTGTCGGCAAAGCGCGCCATGTCGAGCCACGGAATGGCCATTTTTTCGCCGTAGTGCGGCGAGGCAAGCAGCCGGTCCACGACTTTTTCCCAGGCACCCGGGGAGCTGTCATCGAGAAAGGCGGTCACTTCCTCCTGCGTCGGGGGCAGTCCAGTGAGGTCGAGGGTCACCCGCCGGATGAGGGTGGCGCGTTCGGCCTCCGGACTGGGCACGAGGCCCTCCTGCTCCAGCCGGGCAAAGGCAAAGGCGTCGATCGCCCCGGCGAGGTGGCCGGCGTGGGCCGGCACTTCGGGCACAGGGGGGCGGACCGGCGTCGAAAACGCCCAGTGGCCGCGGTATTCGGCCCCCTCGGCGATCCATTGGCGCAGGGTCTCGACCTGCGGAGCCGTGAGCGCGGGTTTGGCCGAGTCTTTCGGAGGCATCGCGTCGTCCGGGTCGCCGGTCTGCACGCGCTGGAGCAGCGTGCTCTCGTCGGGTTTTCCCGGGACGATGGCCGGGCCGTCCGACTCTCCACCTTTGAGGGCGTCGTCGCGCCGGTCGAGCCGGAGGCCGGCTTTGATCGTGGCGGTGTCGGGACCGTGACAGGCAAAGCAGTTGTCGGACAAGATCGGCCGCACATCGCGGTTGAAATCAATCGGGCCGGCGGCCCGCGCCGGGGCCAGGATGCCGGCCAGCCCGGCCGCCACGAGGCCGAGACGGCCTGATTGCAGAATGGAAAACGTGAGGAAGGCCTGAGACATCGTCAAAACTGACACAGTTCCGGCATCGGGCGCAACCTTGTTCGCACCTTCCCGGGACGCCGGCCTGGCAGGGTGGCGTCACGCTGCTTCCGGCTCACCGCCGCCGGCTCCGCATCCAGGCACCGCCCAGGATGACCGCTTTATGGATGTTCGAAAGCCGGTAGCGCCGGTCCAGCACGCGGTGGCCGTCGGCTCGCATCTTGAGCAGGATGCCATGGTAGATGCGGCGCATGGCCTCGGAGGCCTGCAATTGGCCGAAGTGCGCGGCGGGACGGGCGGCCACGGCCTCCTCGAAATAGGAAAGCGCCCGGTCACTCTGAACCCGCATCATCGCATAAAACCGCGGGGTGGGCCGGCGGGTGGCGATTTCTTGTTCGGTCACCCCGTACGCCGCCAGGTCCTCCAGGGGGAGGTAGAGCCGCTCGTCGTTCTCCCAATCGGTGCGCACATCGCGCAGGATGTTGGTGAGCTGGAGGGCGAGGCCGAGCTTCACCGCATACGCGTCACCCACGCCCGCCGGCAGGCCGAAGATGCGCAGGCTGACCAGCCCGACCACACTGGCGACCTTGTGGCAGTAGGCCCGAAGATCGGCAAAAGTCGCAAAGCGGCGCACCTCCAGGTCCATCGAGCAGCCGTCGATGATCTCCTCAAGCAGGGCCGGGTCGAAGCCGTACTGCGCCGGGAGCACAACCAAATCGCGCGCTATTTCCTCCACCGGTGCCTGCTCGCCGCTGACAATCCGCCGCCAGGCCCCGAGCTGGATGCGCCGGTCCTTGAGGGAAAGCGAGCCTTCATCGGCGATGTCGTCCACCAGCCGGCAGAACGCGTAAAAGGTGACCATGTCCCGCCGTCGCTCGCGCGGCAGGCAGGCCAGCGCGAAAGCGAGGTTCGATTTCGCCCGGCGGGCGACATCCGCAGCGTGGATGGACGGAAGCTGGGCCATGCGGCGCGGGGTCGCCGGCCTAGACCATGCCGAGCTTCATCTTGCCTTCGAGGCTGATCATTTCCTGGTTCCATGGCGGATCCCAGACGAGGTCGACCCGTGCCTCGTCCACTCCGGGGATGGTCATGATGCGGCTCTGGGCGTCGGCGGCGATGGTTGGGCCCATGCCGCAACCAGGGGCGGTCAGCGTCATTTTCACCGCAACCGTGACGCCGCCGTCGTCATTTGGCTCCGGAGTCATGTCGTAGACCAGTCCGAGGTCGACGATGTTGACCGGGATTTCCGGATCGTAGACGTTCTTGAGCTGCTCCCAGACCGCGCTCTCCAGTTCGGGTCCGCTCAGCGGCGCTCCGCCGTAGGCTGCGGATTTTTTCACCTTGGCCACTTCGTCCAGCCCCAGCGCGTCGGCGTCCTTCGCGGAAATGCGGGCCAGGCCATGGTCGGTGGCCACGGTGTAGGTGCCTCCCAGCGACTGCGTGATGATGACCTTCAGCCCCAGCGGCAACACCACGGTGTCGCCACTCGGAATCTGAATGGCCTCCACTTGGCGCTTCAATTCAATCTCGGAATGCATGGGGTCGAAAGTGCGGGGCCGGAGAGGCGGCGCAAGGCGAAAGGTGCGCGCGGGTTCCGGGCCGGCATCGCGGTGCCGGCATCGGCGGGCCGCCCCTCGTGGCGGACGGGTTGGAAGCAGACGGGTCGAGGGGAGCCGCGCCGGGGACCGATGGCTGCATTCAGGGCGGTGCACCGGCGTCGGGGGGGCTGCCGCGAGTGCTGGCCTCCATGCCCGCGCCCGCTTGTTCCCGGCGGTCAGGAAACCGGAGTTTCAAAATCTATGCTGGTCGAAGGCGCTTCTTTTCTTCATGCTGCTCATCGAAATGAACCATTCCCGTTTCAATCGTTTCTCCCGCCGAAGCTTTCTCGGCCGCAGCGCGGGTGCCGCCGCGGCCGCCGGCACCATCGGCTTTCCCGCCATCACCCGCTGCGCGTCGCCCAATGGCCGGTTGGGAATCGCGGTCATCGGAACCGGCGGGCGCGGCGGCGGGAATCTGGCCGAAGTGGCGGCCACTGAGGACATCGTGGCCCTGTGCGACGTGAACGCTGCGAACCTCAACGAGGCGGCCCGGCGCTTTCCCTCCGCGCGCACTTTCCGCGACCTGCGCGAGGTGTTTGGAAAGACCGATGACATCGACGCCGTCGTGGTCAGCACGACCGAGCATACGCACGCGTTCGCCACCCTGCCTGCCCTCCGGCTCGGGAAACACGTCTATTCGGAAAAGCCGCTCAGCCGCGACGTCTACGAGGCCCGCCTGATCACCGAGGCGGCCGCCACGGCGAAGGTCGCGACCCAGCATGGGACGCAGATCCACGCCGGGAACAACTACCGCCGGGTGGTGGAACTCATTCAGGCGGGGGCCATCGGCACCGTCACCGAGGTGCATGTCTGGGTCTCCCGCGCCTGGGGCTGGCAGTCGCCGGAGGAGGCCAGTCGGCATGGCGACATCGTCTCCAGCCAGGAGCGCCCGGCCGTGGCCATGCCCGTACCCGCCCATCTCGACTGGGATCTGTGGATTGGTCCGGCCCCGATGCGCCCGTATCACGACATTTATTTTCCCGGCCCCAAATGGTACCGGTGGTGGGATTTTGGCAATGGCACGATGTCGGACCTCGGCAGCCATTGGAACGACCTGCCGTTCTGGGCGCTCAATCTCGACGCGCCGCTGACCATCGAAGCGGGCGGCCCGCCGCCGCACCCCGAGATCGCTCCCGCCTCGATGTGGGCCCGCTACACCTACGGGGCGCGCGGGAAGCGCGGTCCGCTCACCCTCACCTGGTATCAGGGCACCGAACAGCCGGCCCCGCTGCGCGACAAAAAAATCCCCGGATGGGGCAGCGGCGTGCTCCTCGTCGGCGACGGGGGCATGCTCCTCGCCGACTACGACAAACACGTCCTGCTGCCGGAGGGGAAATTCGCCGCATTCGAGCGCCCGCAGGAGTCGATTCCGGCGTCGATCGGTCACCACCAGGAATGGCTGCGGGCGTGCAAAACCGGGGAGCCGACCACCTGCCCGTTCAGCTATGCCGGGCCGCTGACCGAAGCCAACCACCTCGGCAACGTCGCCTTCCGCGCCGGCAAAAAACTCGAATGGGATGCGAAAAATATGCGGTTTCCGAACCATCCGGACGCGGACACATTCCTTCGCCGTGAGTACCGCGACGGCTGGAAACTCGCATGATGGAAACCGCTGGGGTGTGGGGGCCTGGCCCTCGTTGCCCTGTACTGCACGGACATCGCCCTGGTCTGGCCGGGGTGGAGGATGGCATGGGGCTTCCGGGCGAGGGGGTCCGGCTTATTTGACCGGCGTCGCCTTCTTCTCCATTTTTTGGATTTTGTCGTTGAGGTCCTCGAGGCGTTTTTGTTGTTCTTGAAGGCGCTGGACGAGGTCCTGAAGTTCCGGGGCTCCAGTCTGGAGGGAGGTGAGGCGGGTCAGGGCGGCCTCGGCGGCGGTGCGGACGGGGTCGTTGAACGGCTTGCGGACGCCGGTCAAGGCGTTCAGGGCGGCCCGGGCGCGCGGATCACCGAGGGTGCCGAGGGCTTTGGCCGCGGCGGCGCGATGGCCTTCGCGCGGGTCGGTGAGGTGGGACGTGAGAAACGCGACGGTGGCCGAGGGGTCGGGCTGTTTGCGCGAGAGGAAGGCCAGGGCGTCGAGCGCGCCGGCATACGCTGAGGCCCGCGGAGCCGGGATGCCGGGAGCGGTCGAGCGGATCGCCTGGAGGCGAGCGAGCACGGCGGGCGCGGCGGTCTGTTCGTCGCGGGCGCGCAGGGTCTGGATGGCGGCGAAGGAAACCGTCTGGCGGTAGCTGTCGCGGGTGAGGAAGTCGGCCGGCGAGGCCCCGGCATGGTGGCCGAAGGCCGTGATCACAGTCGCCAGGATCTCGGGATTGGCCTCCTCGGTGGCGAGCCGCGACAGCCGCGCGGCGGCTTGCGGCGTGAACAGCGAGCCGAGGGCCTGGACCCATTCCTGGCGCACCCGGGCGTCCGGCTGGGCCGCGGCCGCCAGCAGCGAGTCCCGCGCGGCGGTGGTGTCGATCTTGCGGAGCGCCTTGACCGCCTCCTGGCGGACGCCCCAGAACGCGTCGCCAGCCAGCACGCCGGCGAGCTGCTTGACCGTGTCATCATCCTTCCGCTCACCGAGCTTTTGCACCGCGTAAAATCGGCCCATCACATCGCCCTGGGTGAGCTGGCGGGTGAGCATTTCGCCCGGCGGGGTGAAGGCGACTTGGGCCAGCACGGTCGAAGCCGGATCAATGCGGATCATTTCCGGCGCGGCCGGCAGGGAGATGTAATATTCCTCATTAGCCGCCTTCACCTCAAGCGTCGCCTCCTTCACCGCGCCGCCTGGGAGGATGAACCGCACGGGCAGCGGCAGGCGGAAGAGCGGGACCTGGGGCGAGGCCGTCTGCGTCTGACGCACGCTGATCCGCGCCATTTTGGTGTCTGCCTCCCAGCTGTAATCGACCGCCAGCTCGGGGTGGCCGCCGTGATAGACCCATTGGTCGAAAAACTGGTCAAAACTCAACCCGCTCACGTCCTCCAGCGCCTGCTGAAGGTCGTCCGTGGTGACGATGCCATCGCGATGGCGGCCGATGTAGGTCTTGATGCCCTCGCGGAAAAGGTCGGGGCCGAGCTGGCTGCGCAGCATGTGGAGGACCCACGCGCCCTTGGGGTAGGCGCGGTAGTCGAACTGCTGCATCGGATCGGTGTAGTCGCGCCAGACGATCGGCTTGCTGTCGGGGGCGGAGCCGAGCACCCGCTGCGCGGCTTCCCAGAGGCCGTGGGCGAAGCCGTCGGCGCCAAATTTTTCGCCCTCGTAGAGCAGCGTGTAGTAGCTGGCAAAACCTTCGTTGAGCCAAAGGTGGGCCCAGTCGCGGCAGGTCACGAGATCGCCGAACCACTGGTGGGCGGTCTCGTGGGCATCCAGTTCATGCAGGGTGCGCAACTGCTCGGTGGCGGAGGAGAAAACCAGGCTCTCCGCCATGAAGGAGGCCGACGTGTTTTCCATGCCTCCGGCAACAAAATCGTGGCAGTAGACCTGGAAATACTTGGCCCACGGGTAAGGCACGCCGATTTCCCGCTCATAAAAGGCGAGGATTTTTTTGGTGTCCAGAAACGTGTTGGCGGCTTCGGCGGCATTGGACGGCGGGACCAGCACGGCCAGCGGCAGGCCGTCGAGGGAGTCTTCCAGCTTGGTGAAGTTTCCACAGGCCAGGGCCACCAGGTAGTTCACATGCGGCTGGTCCTGCCGCCAGTGGGTGGTGACCAGGCCGTCCGGCCTTTTGGTGCGGCTGATCAGGGAGCCGTTCGACACTGCTTCCATGCTCTCCGGGGCGTGGCAGATGACTTCGCTGGTGAAGCGCTCGTTCGGAAAATCGTAGCCCGGAAACCAGAATCGATGCAGCTCCGGCTCGCCCTGGGTCCACAACTGGGTGTCGCCCGCCGGGTATCCCATCTCCGGCGTCCGAAAATACAGGCCCCGTTCCGGTGCCGCGGTGTAGGTGACGGTCACCGACACCTTCGTGCCGGCAGGCACCGGGTCGCGGAAGGTGAGGACCAGCTCTTCCGCGGTCGATTGATGCTCAGCGAGGACGGCCCCCGTCACCTCGACCTTGCCGATGCGCAGGTCCACCGCATCAAGGCGCAGCTCCGGCAAGGGTCGCGCAATGGGGGTGAACGTGAGGGTAGCCATGGCCGCAATGCTGCGCGCCGCAAAATCCGGCGTGACCTCGATCCGCAGGTGTCCGATGTCCACCTTCCGGTCGCGTGCGTATTTCCGCCCGGGCGTGGCCCCCACTGGGTCGGGAAAAAGCAGGTGTTTGCCACATCCGCAGAGCATTTCCTCGGCGGCCGCCGGCAGCGCAGGGGGGGAGATGGTCAGCGCGGCGGCGAGGGCGAGGATGAGTGATCGAGGCACCGTCCACGGCTACACCCAATCCCGGCCACGGGGAAACCAAAATGAAGACCCGGCCGGAGCGACGCCTGCTCCCTGCCGTTTTTCACCGCCAGTGCAGGGCCGGCGCGTCGCAGGCGACGATCAGCCGCTTAATCCCGTTGCGGATGTCGGCCGCGGCAAAGTTGACGAGAAAACCGGTCTCGTAGCCGGAAAGGCGCAGGTAGCTGCTCAGGCGGTCCTTGAAGTGCTCCTTCACCCCCAGGTCCCCTTCAACAAAGGCCTCCACCTCCACCACCAGCTGGTGCTCGATAATAAAATCGAAAATGAACGCGCTTTTCACCCGCCGCCCCTTGTATTGAATCTCCACCGAGACCTCGCGATCAAAAAAAATCTCCCGCATCGTCAGTTCGTGAGCCAGGCATTCCTTGTACGCGTCCCGCACCAAGTGCGGCCCGAGCTGCTTGTGCACCTCCAGGCACGCACTGACGACGATGTGCGGGAGTTCCTGCTTGTCGATCTTCACGGCGGTGGTGGGTCGGAAAGGTGGAGGTCGAAGGTCAAAGCGTGAGCCTTGGGATTACCGGATTTCAGCGGCCGCGTCCATGGGAAAAACGAGGCGGACCGGCATCGGGGTGCCGCTCGGGAATCACACCACCGGAGTCAACCTGACCGGAAGCCGGTAGCCGCTGGAGGGGAATGGGTGAGGTCGCATTCAGCACGATGTCGGCACGCGCTGGGCCAGTTTGACCGCATGGGGCACGGCAGCGGCGACAAAACCGAGGCATTCGACCGCCCCCGACGGTTTTCCCGGCAGCGCGATGACCAGAGACCGGTCCACGACCGACGCCAGCGATCGGCTGAGAATGGCGTTGGGCGTGATTTCCATCGAGCGGGCACGCATGACCTCGCCAAATCCCGGCAGTTCCACCCGCATGATGCCGCGAATCGCCTCGGGCGTGACGTCGCGCTCGGCCATGCCGGTCCCCCCGGTCGTCAAAATGAGGCCGCATCCCTGCGCGGCGACCGCCCGAATCGCCTCCTGGATGCGCGCCGCCTCATCCGGCACCAGCACCTCCGCCACCACCGACCAGCCCCGATCCGCACACGCCGCCGCCAGCACCGGTCCGCCCAAATCCTCATACTCCCCGCGGCTCGCCCGGTCGGAAACGGTGATGATGCCGACGTGGAGGTCAGCGGCGGGGGCCGGGGGGACGGTGGTCATGGGGCGGAGGCCGGAGAAATATCGCGCGAATCGGGGCTCTGCTACGGGGCCTCACTGGTCACTGGTTCCTTGGATTTGGTGATCAGGCGCACGGATTCGATGACCATGGATTTGTCGACGGCTTTGAGCATGTCGTAAAGGGTCAGGGCGGCGATGGTGACGGCGGTGAGGGCTTCCATTTCGACCCCGGTCTGGGCGGTGGTGTGGGCGGTGGCGGCAATGCCGATGCCGTCGTCCTGCGGAGTGAAGTCGACGGTCACGCCGCTGAGCGGGAGTTGGTGGCAGAGGGGGATGAGCGAACTCGTTTGTTTGGCCCCCTGGATGCCGGCAATGCGGGCGACGGCGAGCACGTTGCCCTTGGCCACGGCGTCGCGGCGGATGAGGTCGAGGGTGGCGGGCTGGAGCCGGATGAAGCCGGCGGCGGCCGCTTCGCGGCGGCTGACAGCTTTGGTTCCGATGTCCACCATGCGGGCGGTGCCGGTGTCGTCGAGGTGGGAAAGTCGGGGTGATTCGCTCACAGCGTCCGACTGGACCATGGGCGGGCGCGGGGGTCAATCCGGCACTCCGGCCGGGCGGCGCAAGGAGTTGCTTGGCACGGCGTCCGTGCGCGGCACCCTGGACGGGTGAGTCTTCGACTTGAAATGCTGCAGGTTGCCCGCCTCGCTCCCACCGTGCTGGGAGGCGAGGCCACGGCGTTGGTCGAACGGTTTATCCGATCGAAACACGCGGCGGATGGAGGTTTCCAGGACCGGGGCGGCCGCAGCGATGTGTATTACACGGTGTTCGCGCTGGATGGCCTCGCGGCGCTGCAGGTCCCGCTCCCGCTGGAGGCGGTCCGCGGGTTCCTGCGGACCTTTGGCGACGGTGCCCGCCTGGACTTTGTCCACCTCTGCTGCCTGGCGCGGCTCTGGGGGTATTTTCCCGAAACGGAACGACCGCCGGGCCTGCTCGCGCGGGTGGAGCAGGGGCGCACGCCCGATGGCGGCTACCACCAGCGGCCGGGCGCGGCCCAAACGTCGGCCTACGGAGCCATGCTCGCTGGGGCGGCCTACCTCGACTGGAAACGCCGGCCCCCGCGGTCGTGGAAACTCGCGTGGTCGCTCCGCGGCCTGCGCACCGCCGACGGTGCCTGGGCCAACGAACCCGGCATGGCCGAAGGCAGTACCACCGCCACCGCCGCCGCCGTCACCTTCTTCCGCCACGCCCACCTCACGCCGCCCGCCGAACTCGGCCGCTGGCTGCTGGCCCAGGCCCACCCCGAGGGCGGCTTCAAAGCCTTCCCCCGCGCCCCCATCCCCGACCTGCTCAGCACCGCCGTCACCCTCCATGCCCTCGACGGCCTGCAGGCCGACTTCAGTCACGTGAAAGAAAGCATGCTCGACTATGTCGATTCCCTGTGGAGCGCCGAGGGCGGATTCCACGGCCACTGGGCCGACGACGAGCTGGATGTCGAATATACGTATTACGGCTTGCTCGCGCTCGGGCACCTGGCGCTTTAAAATAGCGCCATGGAATCGCCCGTTTCCCAGGTGGCTGTCAGTCGAACGACGAAAATGAGGTGGGTTCTCGTCGGCCTGCTGCTGTTCGCAGGCTCCGGCTTCCTGCTGGATGTGCCCGGGTCGGCGTGGCACGATGAAACGCCGGAGAAGCAGCCGGACAATGTGATTGGCACCAAGCCGGACTTTGCGCAGGCGCTCGAACGCGGTGAAAACCACTGGGCGGATGTCTCCGGTCTGAGGATGAAGAGCGACCCGAAAGTACCGTTGATTGCCGACGGATTTGTCGAGAGCGAGCCGGGACGTTACACGGATAATTCGACGAAAAAAGGTGGCGTTTGGAAGGGGACGAAGGCGGTCGTGGTCTACATTTCTGGGTCGATGAAGGCGGAACGCCGGTCGGCGAAGCCGGACTTCCGGGTTATGCGGACCGTGACCGATCAACACGGTGGAACGCCCCAAGTGGACATGTTTTCCCGCGACGGCGGCCTGCCCGAAAACGCGCGAGTGCTCAACCCGTGGTGAGGGACATGCCCCACCAGGTGGGACGTGACCTCCGGGCACGTAGGCGGGGTGCGTGTGGCGGGGCGGGGTTTGGCCTTCGCGGTGAGGGTATGCGTTGTGGAAGCGGGGGAGGCGGGGGAGGCGGAGCGTTGCGGCGGGAGCGGGTGATGAGCAGGCGTTTGGTTTCCCCCGGCAGGACGTCTTCACCGCCGGCCCGTCCGGAGGACGCGCCCCACCAGGTGGGACGTGACCTCCGGGCACGTAGGCGGGGGGCGTGTGGTGGAGCGGGGCGTGTGTTTCGCGGTGAGGGCGTGCGCTATGGAGGCGGGGAGCGTTGCGGCGAGGGAGCGTTGCGGCGGGAGCGGGTGATGAGCAGGCGTTTGGTTTCCCCCGGCAGGACGTCTTCACCGCCGGCCCGTCCGGAGGACGCGCCCCACCTGGGTGCCGTCCGATTACGGGGCCAGTTTTTGTACTGCCGGGTCGGCCATTGCATCGGAAGCATACGGCGGTGGACGTTGGTCGAGGATTGCGGCGGTCGCGGCGGCGGCGGCCTCAAGTGTCGCTGGAGCCAGGGCTTCGAGCGCGGCGGCGACGCGCTGGCGGAACGCAGCAAGTGTTTGCGGCGCAAGCGCCGCGTAGTCCATGGTGCCGGCGTCGTCGTCGGACGATTTGCGGAGCACACCGTCGAGGCCGAGCGCTTGGCGGACGAGGCGGGCCACGTCCTCGCGGCGGTGATTGCCGGCGTGCTGGAGCAGCGTGAGATATTCGACGAGCTGCTGTCCGGCGGTGAACGCCTTGAGCCGCAGGCTGGGGACGGGCGGAGTGGAGTCAGAAGTCGGATAAAACAAACTGCGTGCATCCGGCGTGGTCCACGAATCGCCGGTGCCGATCGTCTGCCACGGTACCACGCCATCGGCACCGAGGCACCAGGCGTCGAGGCACCAGGCGGTGGCGTGCAGCACGGGGGAGCCGATGTCCGCGGCGGATCCGTACATCAGGACACGCTGGCCGTGGCGTTCCTGGCGGCGGAGAATGCGTTCGCGGTACGGCCGCAGCGCACCGCTGACGACTTCCACGCCGCAGACGCCGTCGAGCAGGTCGCGCTGCCACTCCGGCCGCGAGATGTCGCAGCGGAAGGCCATGCGTACGTCCTCCCGGGGCGCGCCGACCCCGGCGAGAAACTCGCGGCCGAACCGCCGCAGCGCCCAAAAATCCTGGGTGTTAACCGGTTCGTCGAAGACCCAGGGCGATGAACAGGCGGCCCAGCTGTTGCGGTCCGCCTTGAAATAGACTTTGCCGTTGAGGTAAAACTCAAACACCGGCCGCGACCACTTCTTCATCGCGGCGTGCCCGGCAAACGCACCCGCCGCCTCGCGAAACTCCGACCAATACGCCTCGGGATACGCGTCCTCGATCCAGTAGCCGCCGCGGAAGTGGCGCTCATGGTCCATCGGCCAGTTTTCGTTCAGAGGCAGGTAAAAGGCGTCGACCGGCTCGGCGTTGCGGCGCAGACCGGCGAAGGCCGAGCCGTTGAGTAGCGGGCCGAAGCGGGCGTCCCACGCGCTCCAGTCCCAGCGCCCGTCGGCGCGCTTCACCGGCACACACCCGTTGGCGGGCACGCCGCGCCACGAATACCGCAGCACATTCAGGCAGGTCCGGTGGTCGTGGGCCAACCGGTAAAAATCGCGCTCGTTCGGCGGCAGACCGTAGGCATTCATCTGCGGGACGAACGAGAGGCGGTCGGGCAGGGCGAAGCGCAGCACGCGTGCCGGAATGGTGGATTTCGCGGCTCCGGCCTGCAGCACAATCGTCTGCTCCCCCGGTTTGGCGTCGTCGGGCGCATACAGCTCGACCAGCCAGGCCTCCGCGGTGGCCATCGGCTTGCCGTCGCGCGTCCCGAGGGCATCGCCAAGAGCCCCCACGGGGGAGACGGTTGCCTTGAGTCCGGCGGCTTGCACCTGCGGTGCGGCCAGGTCTTTTCCGCGCACCAGCAGCCAGGTCGCTTCGTTGCGCGCGAGCATCAGGTCGCGGACCGGGGCGCCCCACAGATCAGTCAAGCTGATGCCGGGCAGGGAGGCGGCTGGCCTCGGGGCAGGCTGGTCCAGGGCGACCGGCAGCGGGACCTCTCTCGCCAGGACCGGGGCGGGGCCGGGCGCGGGCGCAGGCAGCGGCGGCGGAGCGTCCTTGGTCACTTCCACGGTGAAGTAGGGCGCGGAGGCGGCATTCTGATCGCGGCTGAAAAAGAACCGGTTCGGCATCAGGCGCCAGTCGATCCGATCGCCGGTGCGCGTGTATTCGCTGCCGACGTCGTCGAGCACGGCAAATCCTTCACTGCGGCCCTCGGCGCGCGCTTGCATGACCTGCGGATCGACCGGGATCCGCTGCCATCCGTCGCCATCGGGCGCGCTGGCGTCACCCCAGCCCCAGATCGACCCGCCCTGGCCGAGCATGGCGCTGGTGATGTCGGGGGTGGTGCCCGGCAGGGCAAAACACGCGGCCCCGGGTTCGACCGCATAGTTCACCCCGCCGCCTTCGGTCCACGGCGCGGTCAGGGTCGAGACGGTGACACGCCCCAGGCGTTCCTCGCCCGCCTGGCGCAGGTGCAGGGTGGCGCGCACAATCGTTTTTCCGCGCAGGGCGGTGCAGTCGGCATCGAGCACGGTGAATTCCTGAATGCCCTTGAGTTTGACCCGCGGCGAAGCGCCGTTGTTGCCCAGACGTTCGCTGCCCACCGCGGAGACCCAGGTGTCGCGGGTGACGGAAAGGCGGATGTCCTCCGCGGTCGCCGGTCCGGCGAGACCGAACGTGAAGGCGGCCGCCAGCAGCGGGGCGAGCGGCAGCGGGGCGAGCGGCAGCGGGGCGAGCGGCAGCGGGGCGAACGGCAGCGGGGCGAACGGCAGCGGGGCGAACGGCAGCGGGGCGAACAGGGCCCGGGACTCAGCGGGCGCGGGCATGCAGTGAGCGGTAGGCGGCGAGGGCGGTTTCATAATCGGTGAGGGCGTCGGACGGGAGGACGCCACGGTGGCGGGCGAGTTCCTGCTCGACCTGCTCGATAAACCACGCTGTTTCCTGCGCCTTGGGCACTTCGGGAAAATCGGCCACCTCAAACCAGACGGGGGAGGTGTGGGCGAGGCGGAGGCTTTGATCAGGGGTCAGCTCCCACGCGCGCACCGCCATCCACCCGGAGCGGGTGACGCGGGCCCTCAGCTCCCCGCTTTGTTCATCGGCCGCCCCAGCCACGCTCGCGACCACGTCGCCGTTGTGCACCAATTCGATCCGCTGCACGCCGTGCACGGCCGCCGCTTCGTAATGCACCCGCACCTCGCCTTCGGCGAAATCCGAAAAGACATACCCGGGCGGCTGCGTGTTGAAGGTGGTCATCAGGGAGGGGCCGTTGCTGACGAAGCACCGGCCGGCCTCCAGCGCCGTCATCCACTTTTCATATGAGAAGCCATCCGGCTGATGCACGTACGTCCGCGAAAACCCGGCCGGCACCGGGTGCACGCCGGATCCTGTTCCCGCCGTTGGGATGAGGCGGAAGCCGCTGTTGAGCAGCGCGTAGTACAACCGCAGGCCAAACTGGGTCCAGCCGTCCCCGGTCAGCCCCCCGTCGGCGTCGCGTTCGCACTGCATCCACGCGGGTGCCTCCACCGGCTTCCACGACCCGCTGCCGAAGGTGGTGCGCCAATGGTGGTTGTTGAGCACGCGGAAAAACCGCGGCTGCAGCACGGGCACGAGCATCACCGTCCACGGCCAGTTCGGTTTTTCCGTGTCGACAAAGCCGCCCTGCTTCCGGATTTGCGCCGCGATCGCCCCGAATGGCGGCACCGCGGCCGTCAGCGGACCGCAATGGCCAAAGACCCAGAACGCCCCCTGCATGTGCGGCTTGCCTTCAACCGTGAAGAGCTCGACCTCGGAATTAACCGGCCAGATCACGTGCTCGGCATCGACAATTTGAAGTTCCGGCGCGGGGTCACCGCCGGGTTGGGTACGGTTGCCGGGTGCAGGCGCGACCCCGCTTTCGGTCGTCCAGTAATGAATCGGGAACAGGACGTTGAGGTCCTCCGCGAGCGCGAGGTTGGCGCAGTCGGTCCGCGGCCGGTGCAGAAAAACATCGCCGCTGAACCAGCCGCGCGCGTTCAGATCCGTCCATCTCGCCAGGGCGAGGTCCACGCGCCCACCGGTGGGCGTCACCTCGACCGAGACCTCAGTCGGGCGATACTCCAGCCCCCGTTCCGCGCGCACGGTGACCCGACCCGCGGGCAGGTCAGCCCGAAAAGGGTGGGCCGAGAGGGTGGTGTGGATCTCGACGCTGCGGGTGGCCGCGCGTTCGACTGAATACGGCACCGCAGTGCCCGCCGGGTCGGCGCTGTGCGCAAGATGCCAGCGACCGGAGGCGTCGTGCAAGTACAGCCGCGCGGCGACCGGTGCGCCGGTGCCGGCGTCGGTGACGAGTCCGGTCAGCTCGGCGGCGGGCGCATCGCTGGCGAGCACGAGGGTGCAGAGAGCGAGGCGCAAGGCCAGTAGTCGGGGGATGGTCACGGGTCGAGGGTACGGGGTCGAGGTCCCGCGGGCAAGCCATCGCTGCCGCCCGGGTCGGGCTCACGTTGTTTCCGCATCCGACCTCCGGCAGAGCCGGTGACGGCGGTCTGAACCGGCCAGCCCAAGGGCGGGGGACTCTGAAACGCGGCTGACCTGCGGCCTGAGTTCGGGCACCCCCGGAGCAGGAATCCTCAGGCTTGCGCTGGCGCACCGCCCCGCCAGCGGTAGCCTCGCGCCCATGAACGCGGCAAACTTGCGGCATGTGCCCTCGGTTGAAAAACTTTCCCAGGCGGCGGCCGGGGCGGGGGGGCTGCCGCGTCGGGTGATTGCCGAAGCGGCGCGTGCCGAAGCCGAGCGCGTGCGAACCAGCCTCCTGGCCGGAGCCGCTCCCGAGGCCTTCGATCTCGTCGCGGCCCGGGTGCGCGCCGAGCTGGAAGCGCTCGGCCGCTCATCGCTGCGCCCGGTCATCAATGGGACCGGAGTCGTCCTGCATACAAATCTCGGCCGCGCGCCGCTGGGTGCCGCCGTGGCGGTCCGGGTCGCGGAAGTGGCGGCCGGCTACAGCAACCTGGAGATGGATTTGGAAACGGGCGAGCGCGGACGCCGCGCGCCGCTGGTCGACCTCCTGCTGGCCACCCTCACCGGTGCCGAGGAGGCGTGTGTGGTCAACAACTGCGCGGCTGCCGTGGTGCTCGTTCTGCGGCATCTCTGTGCGGGCGCAAACAAGGAGGTCATCATCTCGCGCGGTGAACTAGTCGAAATCGGCGGCGGATTTCGCGTTCCGGAGATCATCGAAACGAGCGGAGCGCGCCTCCGTGAGGTCGGCACGACCAACAAGACCACGCTCGCTGACTACGAACAGGCCCTGGGACCGAATACCGCGGCCATCCTGCGGGTCCACCGGTCCAATTTTTACCAGGAGGGCTTCATCGGGTCGCCATCACTCGAAGACCTCACCGCTTTCGCCCATCGCGCGGGGGTGCCATTCGTCGAGGACCTGGGCAGCGGGGCCATGGTCGATACGGCCGCGCTCGCCTCCCTGGAACACGAACCAACCGTGTTCGAGTCGTTGCAGGCCGGGGCCGACCTGGTCTGCGTGAGCGGCGACAAACTCTTCGGCGGACCGCAGGCCGGCATCGTCGCGGGCAGCGCGGCCTGGATCGGGCGCGTCCGCAAAGACCCGTTTTTTCGCGTCCTGCGCTGCGACAAACTCCTGCTCGCCGCCCTTCAGGAAACCGCGCTCGCCTATCTCGCCACGGCCGGGGACGACACCCCGCAGGTGCCGGTGCTGACGCTGCTGGCTACGGACGAAGCGGTCCTGCGGCAGCGGGCCTCGGCCTTGGCCGCTATCCTGGGCCCGCACGTGCGCGTGGGGACGGGTACGTCCCGCTGCGGCGGCGGGACCATGCCGCGCAGCGCCGTGCCCTCCGTCACTCTGGACATCGCTCCTTCCCTCAGCGGCGTGGACGCGCTCGCGCGCCGCCTGCGGCTCGGGGAACCTCCCGTCATCGGTTATATCGCCGACAACCTGCTCAAAATCAACCTACGCACGGTCTTTCCCGCGCAGGATGAGGCGCTGGCCAGCGCGTTGCGCCGGGCGCTGGGTACCGCTTGATCACCACCGCCGCCAGCGGCCAGCCGCCAGCGGCCAGCGGCCAGTGGCCTGCCGTCCGCGGCCAAAGCGCCGAAGGTGGGCGGAGGACGAGCGACGCCAACCCTCGCCACACGTGCAATCAAACCAAGAGGCCGGCATTGACGGCCCGGACCGGAAAAATCAAACGTCCCGCGGCCGGTGTCTCCAGAGTAAAAGTGAGTTTTTTTTAGGTTGTTGAGCGAATTTTGTTGCTTTGAACATATGTTCGGGAATACATGTTCAAAATTATGAGAGCGCTCCCACCTCATGTAACGAACATCCGGGTCCTGTCGGTTTTAACCCTAGGCGTCGGGCTGTCGTTTGCAGTCGCTCTCAGTCTCTTCCATGACCGCCCGCGGAACCGCCCAAGTCCCCAGGCTCTCCAGACCGCCCGCCTCGCGGCGGTTCTCCCTCCGGTTCCAGCCAGCGCGGCCGTTTCCCGGGCGACATCCTCCCAGCTCTCCGAGGCCTCTGCTGAATTGAAGGCGCTCCAGGCCGAGGTGGCCTCCGCCCAGCAGGCGGTGGCCGTTGCCCAACTGCTGGCAATGGAGAACGCGCCCGAGTCCGAGCAACCCGCCACCCTCGCGGCTTTCGCGGACACCCACCGCCGCCCACTCGACGAAGCGGCCGCCCTGGAGCAACGCCTCCGCCACCCCCAGACTTCTCCGGCCCTCGGCCGGCCGCTGCCCGAAGCCAAAGCCGCCAAGGATCGCTTTACCGCAGTCCGGCACTCAATCGTCAACGAGGGCCTGTCCCTCGAAGCAGCCGAGGCCCTCCTGGAACCGCCACCGCCGGAACCCTGATCCTCCGCCCCTTCGTCTCTCTCACCCGCCAACCCGCCAACCCTCTCACCACCCACCCTCCATGCCTTCCCTATCCTTCCTCCGCGCGACTGCGTCCCTGTGCGCTGCCTGCCTCCTGCTGGTCGTGCCGGCGCTCGCCAGCCTGCCCCTTCAGACATTCGAATCGGCCTTCCCAGGCTACTCACTGCCCGCGCCGTGGCGCTCCTCCGGCAGTCCGCCCCTGATCACCGACCTGGATTCGGCCACCGGCGAACACGCCCTCCTGCTGACACCGCCAACCGGCACCGGTACCAATGAGGCGAGCCTGCCGGCCATCCTGCTCGGCGACACTCCCGGGTTCGCGGATCTCTGGCTCAAACCGGTCGCGCGCACGCTCATGCTGCATCCTGCCGGACACGCCTCCGCCGGCCAGCCGACGGAGACATCGGGCGTGCTCTATCTCGATGGAGCCCATTTCCTCTTCCAACGACACGCCAATCGCTACAGCGTGCTGGTCCTCACCCGTAGCAGCCTGAACCAGCCATGGTGGCTGCGCCTGGGAGGACTGGCCGGCATGCCGGCCGATTACGAGGTCGAGGACACCGGCGGGCGCGCCAAGGACTGGCTCAGGGTCACCGTCCGCCGCGATCTCGCCGCCGCCACCTGGGATGTCTGGCTCAACGAGCGTCTGGTCGGCGTGGACCTGGCCCTCCAGCGCATTCCGTCCAGCCAGGAATTCCGCCTGCTTCACCGCCCAGCCCCAACCCCCGCCGACGGACCCCTCGCTCCGATCCTGCTTGATGACCTGCAGGCTTCCGCCCACCACCCTCTGTACCAGGACACCGACCGCGATGCCATGCCGGACGTCTGGGAGGCCGCCTATGAAATCCAGCTTGATCCGGGCCTCCCCCCAAGCATCGACCTGCTCGCCCCGGACCGCGCCGCGGACGTCGATCTCGATCTGGTGCCGAAGATTTCCGAATACTTCTTCGGCAGCCGGCCCAACCACCCCGATTCCGATGGCGACGGCATCTCCGACGGCGTGGAAATCCAGCATGGACTCAATCCGGCGTCCTTCCTCGACGCCGCCTGGGACAAGGACGGCGATGGTTTTTCCAACCTGGCCGAAAGCCAGGGCCAGGGCAATGGCAACATCAGCGCGCCACCGGTCGGTGCCCTCACTAACGTCATCTACATCAAGGCCGACCACTCCGGCATCCAGAATGGCGACTACCACACCCCCCTGCGAACGCTCCAAGCCGCCCTCCTGTCGCCCCGGCTTTCCGAGGGAGGGCGCATCGTCATTCGGGGCGAAGGCGGAGCCCTGGCCTATTTTAACGAAAACCTGATCGGGGGCGACATCCTGCCCACTTCTTCCAACGGCGGACTGCTGCTCAACAAACGCCTGCATCTCATCGGCGTCAACATGGCCCAGGTGCACCTGCAGCAGATGGCCTCCTTCGCCACCGTCTCCATCCCCGGAGCCTCCGCCATGCCGGTGCTGATCTGTGAAAACATCAACTTTGAGAGTTGCTGGGGCGATGACGGCGGCGTCTTCCGGATCCTCGGCACGCCCGGAGAAGTGGTGCTGCGGCATTGCCGCTTCTCCGCATGCCGAGCCGTGGACGATGGCGGTGCCATCTATGCGCACGCCGCCCGGTTGACGATCGAGGATTGCTGGTTCGAGCAGTGCCGGTCCGGTGGGGAAGGCGGTGCCCTTCACGCCGAGGCCGGCACCACGCTGGTGGTGCGGCGCAGTCACTTCTCGGCCAATGTCTCCGGCACGGATGGCGGAGCCATCAGCCTTCGCGGAGCCACCCTCGCGCCGGCCAGCGTGGAAAATGGCGTCTTTCAAAACAATACCGCCCGGCGGGGCGGAGCCGTGGCCGCGGTGGAGGGAGCGGATGCCACCCTGCTGCAATGCACCCTGTCCTCCAACCTGGCCAGCCTCGCGGGCGGGGGCGGGGGCGTGTACGGAGCCACCACGGCGACTGTCTTTTCAGTCAGCGGCAGCATCCTCTGGAACAACACGGCCGGCACCACCGCCCATGCCCATCTGGCCGGGGGCGCGCAGACCGCCACCTACTCCACCCTTTCAGGATGGACCGCCACCACCGGCCCCACCGGCATCGGCAACAACGGCACCGATCCCGTATTCCGCGCCGGCACCCTCCTTCCCACCTCGAGCAGCATGCTGGATTCCTCCAATCCGAACCACCAGCTGAATCCGGCCAATGCCGGCGATGCCACGCGGCGCGCTACCACCGACTTTCTCAACAACCCGCGCTGGGATGCCCCCGGTGGCACGGCCGGCACTCTGGCCGATCGCGGTGCCTTCGAAAGACAGCCGGACTCCGATGCCGACGGGCTGTCTGACGATTGGGAAATCCGCTACGCCCTCAATCCCTCCGACCCCGCTGACGCCGGAGCGGATGCCGACCAGGACGGGTATTCGAATTATGAGGAGTTCACTGACAAAACGGATCCCCGTAGTGCGTTTTCGCTCAAGTCACCCGTAGTCTACGTCAGTCCGTCCGCCGGCCAGGACTGGCATCCCGGCCCCAATCCTCCCCCAGGCACCCTCTTCACCACCAGCCAGGGTTCACGCTCCCACCCATTCAAATCGATCCGGCGGGCCATTCTCGCCTGCCCGCTCAACCGCCGCATCGTCCTCCTCGATGGAACCTATGGAGGCCCCTCCAATACCAATTGCCGGCTGAACGAATCCTGGATCTGGACTCCCTACCTCGCCACCGCTCCGCTGACCTCCTCCCTTTCCCTCGAAACCAAAACCATCCGGGGCCTTAACGGCTCCGGACGCGTGATCCTCGATGGCGGCGGAGCCACTCGGCTCTTCGATCTCGCCTTTTCGACCGCCTCCACTATGTCCAGCAGCGTAACCCTGCAAAATCTGACCCTGCGGCGGGGCGTCGCCGACTTGGGCGGAGCCATCCGCGCAGCCGGTTCGCCCGGCTACGGATCCATCGCGCTGCAGGGTTGCGTGCTGAGCGGCAATCGAGCCACCACCTCCGGCGGTGCCGTGCACGTTTCCGGAGCCAGCGTCGCCTTCAACAAGTGCACCCTTTCCGG
>Ga0209702_10000172_pt1 | contig 129015 bp, 117 predicted proteins | sample FRY01_FD_187210 | JGI IMG/M metagenome (GOLD analysis project Ga0209702, IMG submission 187210) | Freshwater microbial communities from Lake Fryxell liftoff mats and glacier meltwater in Antarctica - FRY-01 (SPAdes) (version 2) | ecosystem: Environmental > Aquatic > Freshwater > Ice > Glacier...
TGAGAAATAGAAAAGCAAAAACCACCAAAGGGGTATAGTTATCCACAGCTGGCTGCAGTCAGGTCAGCAAAAGCCCCTGGTCAAAATTCAATCGGCACAGGTGGTCAAAATTCAACCGGCGCCAACAATCGCCCTCTCAATCGCTGCGGTTGTCAGTGGCATCCGGTCCCTCTCTGATCAGCGTTTGGGGTAACAAATTTCAAAAAAACCTGTTACCCCAAAATCCTACCCAACTAAATCTTGGCTGTCAGTGAACCATAAAAACACCCATTGGACAATTTCTCCTATGAAAATAGAGAAAGAATCCTTGCTACTGGATGTCTTTGGACTGCTTTGGATTTGGTGTTGGTGGCCGGGGACGGAATTGAACCGCCGACACAAGGATTTTCAATCCTCTGCTCTACCAACTGAGCTACCCGGCCATTGTGCTGCGACGTGCGGCAAAAACTTGCCGAAGCAGACTGGATTCCACCCGCCATTCAGGCCGGGCGAAAGGGCGCTATTTAAACCTTAAAACCGTTTTACGTCAAGGTAATACCGATGTACTACGAGTGTTTCTGTGAGTGAAAACATTACCTTACATCCGTTTGCCGTTCATAAAAAAGAAACCCCGCCGTAGCGGGGTTTCTGACTATCTGAGGAAGAGGGCTCGGGGGAACCCTGAGTTTCCCCCGTTCGTCCGACTTCCGCAGGATATGTAATTCGCGGAACGCGAATTACATATCCATACCACCCATACCGCCCATGCCACCCATGCCACCACCATGACCGTGGCCAGCGTGGCTGTCATCTTTTGCTGATTCGGCAACCATTGCTGCAGTCGTCAGGATCAGGCCGGCGATCGAAGCCGCGTTCTGCAGTGCGCAGCGCGTGACTTTGGTCGGATCCAGCACGCCCATTTCCACCAGATCGCCGTACTCGCCGGTTGCCGCGTTGTAGCCGACATTACCTTTGCCTTCGACGACCTTGTTCACTACGACCGAGGGCTCATCACCCGCGTTGGCCACAATCTGGCGCAACGGCTCTTCCAGCGCGCGCAGCACGATCTTGATGCCGGCGTCCTGGTCAGCGTTGTCACCTTTAAGCTTGCCCAAACCGATACGGGCACGCAGCAGCGCAACACCGCCGCCGGCGACAATACCTTCTTCAACCGCGGCACGCGTAGCGTGCAGTGCGTCTTCAACGCGGGCTTTTTTCTCTTTCATTTCGAGTTCGGTTGCAGCGCCGACTTTGATCAGTGCAACACCGCCCGCCAGTTTGGCGACGCGTTCCTGCAGCTTCTCTTTGTCGTAGTCGCTGGTGGCTTCCTCGATCTGGGCGCGAATCTGCTTGACGCGCGCTTCGATCGATTTCTGGTCGCCGTTGCCGTCGATGATCGTGGTTTCTTCCTTGCCGATTTCGATGCGCTTGGCCTGGCCCAGATCAGCCAGCGTGACTTTTTCCAGCGACAGGCCGACTTCCTCGGCAATCACCGTGCCGCCCGTGAGGATGGCAATGTCTTCCAGCATGGCTTTGCGACGGTCACCGAAGCCCGGGGCCTTGACGGCGCAGGTCTTCAGGATGCCACGGATGTTGTTGACCACCAGGGTTGCCAGCGCTTCGCCTTCAACTTCTTCGGCGATGATCAGCAGCGGCTTGCCGGCCTTGGCCACTTGCTCCAGTACCGGCAGCAGGTCGCGGATGTTCGAGATCTTCTTGTCGTGCAGCAGCACGTAGGGGGTCTCGAGCATCGCATGCTGTTTTTCAGCATTGTTGATGAAGTACGGGGAGAGGTAGCCGCGGTCAAACTGCATGCCTTCGACCACTTCCAGTTCGCTTTCCAGACCGGAACCGTCTTCAACGGTAATTACGCCTTCCTTGCCAACCTTGTCCATTGCATCAGCAATGATCTTGCCGATGTCAGCGTCGGAGTTCGCGGAGATCGAGCCGACCTGGGCGATTTCCTTGGTGGTGGTGCAGGGCTTGGAGAGCTTCTTCAGTTCGGCAACAGTGGCGACTACCGCCTTGTCAATGCCGCGCTTCAGATCCATCGGGTTCATGCCGGCGGTGACATACTTCATGCCTTCCTGCACGATCGACTGGGCCAGAACGGTAGCGGTGGTGGTGCCATCGCCGGCGGTGTCCGAAGTCTTGGAAGCGACTTCCTTCACCATCTGCGCGCCCATGTTTTCAAACCTGTCCTTGAGTTCGATTTCCTTCGCGACCGACACGCCGTCTTTGGTGACGGTGGGGGCGCCAAAGCTCCGCTCAAGTACTACGTTACGGCCTTTCGGGCCCAGGGTGACTTTGACCGCGTCGGCCAGTATGTTTACGCCGGCAATAATCTTGTGCCGGGCTTGCTCGTTGAATTTGACGTCTTTTGCTGCCATGTTGAAATCTCCTGAATATGCGGTGTGGATTACTCGACGACGCCCATGATGTCTTCTTCGCGCATCACGAGCAGCTCTTCGCCATCAACCTTGACGGTCTGGCCGGAGTACTTGCCGAAGAGGACGCGGTCGCCGACTTTGACGTCCAGCGGGGTCACTTTGCCATCGTCGTTTTTCTTGCCTTTGCCGATGGCTTTTACTTCACCCTGATCCGGCTTTTCAGCGGCGGTGTCAGGAATCACGATTCCGGAAGCAGTCTTACGCTCTTCTTCCAGCCGCTTCACGATAATGCGGTCGTGCAACGGGCGAATTTTCATGGGTGCTTCTCCTCAAGGATCAATTGAACAATCAAATTAGCCTTGAGCGGGCTTGTTAGCACTCAACTCAGGCGAGTGCTAATAATAGGGGCGTACGGGGAGGAATTCAAGAGGGGCCCTGCTCAGGCCAAACTTGAGGTAAGTACTCGCTTACAGTTAATTATGAATTAAATCAACAGCTTACCGTTTTTAGGCGGGCTGCACTACCGGGAAGGCACGGTGTGTCGGCAACCCAAAACGATAAACCGTCTTGCGTTTACCACTGCAGGCCGGGGGTACCGGCACATGTGGGCAAGGCGGGGTACGGCGGCCTTCCGCCGACAACGTCGCGTCGTCGGCATAGTCTTTCCAGATCCCACCGCGCACTGGACGGAAAGCCCACAACAGATAACCGCGTGCCGCCGCCAGCTCCACCAGATCATCACTATCCGGCGCATCCGACACCGCAACCTGGCTGCCGTTGACGCTGTACGGGTAAGCACCAAATGCCTGCAGGCATTCCAGCGCTTCCGTCGAATCAGCGCCGGGACGCAGGCAACCGGGACGCTCCGCGCGGGCGACATCCCAGGCCCCCAATTCCCAGGCCGCATCCATGGCGGCGCAGTCCACCGCGATCAGATCGCTCCACCGTTCATTTAGTTGCAGCGACGAACTGGGTATGGACGCGTAGGACACGGTTTCCGCCTCTTCCAGCTCAACCAGTTTCTGTTTGATGAAACCATGCCAGTGCAAGGTGAGGATCACCGGCGTGTCGGGACAGGGGACGGCCGCAAGGGTAATGCCAACCAGCGGCAGATTGGTGGCGGACATCTGGTCTTCGATGCGTTCGAGAATCTGCATTTAATTCATCTCCCGGTGTGCTGTTAAACTGCAACAATCACTACAGAAAACATCCAGAGCAAATTCTGGTGCCACAAACTCGCGCCGCCATCCTCATCCTGCCTTACTACATGCCTGACCCACGTAGTCTGTGCAGGCAGTATTCATTAGAGCCCTCGCAATATGCAAACTAGCACTCGCAACACTGTGCTGCTAGAACGCAGCCGCACTGCCGTGTGGCATCCGTGCACGCAGATGAAGCAGCACGAAACGCTGCCCATCGTACCCATCGCACGCGCGCAAGGTTGCTGGCTTTACGATTGTGACGGCAAACGTTATCTCGACGCGGTCAGTTCGTGGTGGGTGAACCTGTTCGGTCACGCCGAACCGCGCATCAATGCCGCGATCATCGACCAATTGCAGCAACTTGAGCATGTGATGCTCGCCGGCTTCACCCATGAACCAGTAGTGCGGCTTTCTGAACGACTGTCCGCGCTCACCGGCGGCGCGCTGGGGCATTGCTTCTACGGCAGCGACGGCGCTTCGGCCACCGAGATCGCGCTGAAAATGAGTTTTCATTACTGGCGCAACAGCGGCAAATCGGAGAAGACCGAGTTCATCAGCCTCGCCGGCAGTTACCACGGCGAAACGCTGGGCGCACTGTCGGTCACCGACGTCGCGTTATTCAAAGACACCTACGCACCACTGCTGCGCCACAGCGCGCAAGTGCCAAGTCCCGATTGGCGGCAGGCTGCCGCCGGTGTGTCCGCGAAAGATCACGCCCTGCACTGCGCGCAGCAGCTGGAACAACATCTCGAACAACATCACGCGCGCACCGCCGCGCTGATCGTCGAGCCCTTGGTGCAGGGCGCCGCCGGCATGGCGATGTACGACCCCGAATACCTGCGGCAGGCGCGCGCACTGTGTGATCGGTACCACGTGCACCTGATCGTCGATGAAATCATGACCGGCTTCGGCCGCACCGGTACATTTTTCGCCTATGAGCAGGCCGCCATCGTGCCGGATTTCCTATGCCTGTCCAAAGGCATCACCGGCGGTTATCTGCCGCTGTCTGCCGTGCTGACTCGCGATGCGGTCTACCAGGCGTTTTATGATGATGCAATGACCCGCGGCTTCCTGCATTCGCATTCCTATACCGGCAATGCACTGGCCTGCCGCGCTGCGCTGGCGACGCTGGACATCTTCGAACAGGATGACGTCATCCGGACCAATCGCGACAAGGCACAGCGCATGAAGGCAGCCTTGCAGCCTCTCGCCCACCATCCGCGGGTAAGCGACTTCCGCACCACCGGCATGATCTGGGCCTTTGAAGTCGCAGATGCAGGCCCGGACTTCAGCCGACGTTTTTTCGAAGCGGCGCTGGCGCGCGAACTGCTGCTGCGCCCCATCGGCAACACCGTGTATTTCATGCCACCGTACGTGATCAGTGATGCGGAAATCGAATTGCTGGCTACACATACACTCGATGCGCTGAACGCTACACATTGATCATGCGACTACTGACCATCGCGCTATTGCTACTGTTGCCGTGCACTGCGATCGCACAGAGCGCGCTACCGGCTCCCGTCGCGCGCGCGCTGGCGCTGGCGCAGATTCCCGAATCCGCTGTCGGGGTCTACGTGCACGAGATCGGCGCCAAGGAGCCCGTCGTCGCCGTCGGCGCCGACCACTCGCTCAATCCAGCATCAACCATGAAACTGGTGACCACCTATGCCGGGCTCGAACTGCTGGGCCCCGCCTACACCTGGAACACCGACATCCTGACCGACGGCATCGTGGCACAGGAAGTGCTGACCGGCAACCTGTACCTGCGGGGCTCCGGCGATCCCAAGCTGACCATCGAAGAATTCTGGCTGCTGCTACGCAGCCTGCGGGCGCGCGGCGTACGTGAAATCCGCGGCGACCTGGTACTCGATGGCCGACTGTTTGCCGAGGAAAATTACGATCCGTCCGGTTTCGACAACCAGCCGACGAGCCCCTACAACACCGGTCCCAGCGCCCTGCTGGTCAACTTCAAGGCGGTCACACTGCAGCTTGTGCCGGATGCTGCGACGCGCACGGTGCGTGTCTTCGCCGATCCGCCGCTGCCGCAGGTACAGATCATCAACAATCTGAAATTTACCGACGGCGCCTGCGGTGACTGGCTGGGCCGCGCGCGGCTCGATATCCAGGGCAACGCCGATAGCGCGCGCTTCACCCTGAACGGCAGCTACGCCCTCGCCTGCGGCGAGAATGCCCGCAGCTACAGCGTGCTCGGCCATCGCCAGTACGTGAGCGCGCTGTTCATGCAGCTGTGGCAGGAACTCGGCGGCACCATCACCGGTCAGGTCCGCGATGCCGCAACCCCGTCGCAGGCCCGGGTGGTAGTCACCACCAAATCAGAGTCGCTGTCGGAAATCGTACGCGACATCAACAAGTACTCCAACAACGTGATGGCGCGGCAGTTGTTCCTGACCTTGGGCATCAACGGTGGCGCTGGCCCTGCAAGCACGGCCGGCGCCACCGTCGGCATCAAACAATGGCTGGCGCTAAAGGGGCTGGCAATGCCCGAACTGGTGCTCGACAACGGCTCCGGCCTGTCACGCATCGAGCGCATCAGCGCGCGCAATCTCGGCGCCGTGCTGCTCAGTGCGTACGCCAGTCCGGTGATGCCTGAACTGATGGCGTCACTGCCGGTCGCCGCAGTCGACGGCACCATGCGCCGCCGCCTGAAAAGTGCAGAGATCGCCGGCCAGGCCCACATCAAGACCGGCTCTCTGTCGGGAGCGCGCTCGATCGCCGGTTACGTTCTCGATGCGCAGGGCAACCGCGTGGTGGTGGTGTTTTTAGTCAACCACGGCTATGCCTACAACGCGCAGCCGGCGATGGATGCGCTGCTGTCATGGACACACAATCGCGACAGCAGTAACTGCTGCGAAAATCTGAAGCGCCAGGGACAGCGCAAAAAATAATTAAAATTTTCTTCGCCAGCAACAGCGGCGTCTGGGCAATATTGCTTCAATGTCCCCGCTGCGCGACCGCCATGCTGTGACGGCGCAACCAGAGTCGAGACAGTAACTGAACGGGGCCAGCAACGGCCAGCGCCAACATAAAAGCCAGCTCGACGCCCATGACGGGCAATGCCCAGGCGAGCACTGCGCAGAACGCACTGAAGGAATAAAAACCCAGCACCATGCCGCGCAACAGCTGTATGGTTGCCGCAGCGCCTGCACCACGATGCGTAAATAATGCGAGCACGGTACCCATTACCGGAAACATAGCGAATACCCCGCTGAGACCAGGCCCCAGGCTTGCCGCAAAGTGCGTAACCATCAGTACAAGAAATGCCCCCAAGCTCATACGCAGCAACATGTCGTTGGCGGATTTTAAAGATGTTTTTGCGAAGGCTGGCAGCTCCGGATAGAGTCTTGGCGCCAGCCACAACCCTGTCAGCACGACGATTCCTGCAACCAGCAACGTGGCATTCCACAGACTCAGCGCGAAGACCGCAGCAGCGTAACTGACGTAGGCGAGCGGCAGACTCAGTGGCCATGGATAACGTGTCGCCGCCCACGCATAACCAAGCCCGAAGGCAAGCATGGCCAGCACCGCCGACAGCGTCCCCACTGCCGCCTGCGCTGCAAAAGCGGGGCCTTGTTCGAGCGCGATGAACCACAGGATCGGCCCCGCGACTATCGGAAACGCTGAGAGCCAGCCGGCAACGGCCGGCCCCCAGCGCCGACCGGCAAGCGTCACCAGCCAGATCAGCACTGGCACCACAGCCAGCTTGAGTGCGAGTACGGCGTTCATGTTCAGGCTTCAGGTCGACAAAATCCGCGGCGCACGGACTGCCAATTTAGAATGGTTGCCGCATTTACGGGAAACAAAATTATTCAACTAAAACTGATGATCTATAGTAATTCTTGAGCATGCGACAGATTACAGCCCGAGCGCTCCCCACAGCTCATCCACACGCCGCTTCACGTCATCACTCATCGCGATCGGCGTGCCCCACTCTCGATTCGTTTCCGCCGGCCATTTGTTGGTGGCGTCTATGCCCATTTTCGAGCCCAGACCAGCTACTGGACTGGCGAAGTCGAGGTAATCTATCGGAGTCGCATCGGCAATCAGCGTGTCGCGCCGGGGATCAACGCGCGTGGTCATGGCCCACATCACTTCCTTCCAGTCGCGCACGTTGACGTCATCGTCAGTGACGATGATGAACTTGGTGTACATGAACTGGCGGAGGAAGCTCCAGATGCCGAACATCACGCGCTTGGCGTGGCCCGGGTACTGTTTTTTCATGCTCACGCAGGCGATGCGGTACGAGCAGCCTTCGGGCGGCAGGTAAAAATCCACGATCTCCGGAAACTGTTTCACCAGCAGTGGCACAAACACTTCGTTCAGCGCTTCGCCCAGCACCGCGGGCTCGTCCGGCGGCTTGCCGGTGTAAGTCGAGTGGTAAATCGGGTCGCGGCGCAATGTGATGCGCTCGACGGTAAACACCGGAAAGCGCTCCTGCTCGTTGTAATACCCAGTGTGATCGCCGAACGGGCCTTCGAGCGCCGTGTCGTCGGGATGGATATAACCCTCGAGTACGATCTCGGCGCGCGCCGGCACTTTCAGGTCGTGGGTCAGGCATTGCGCGATTTCGGTTTTTTCGCCGCGCAGCAGGCCAGCGAACTGGTATTCGGACAAGGAGTCCGGCACCGGCGTCACCGCGCCGAGCATGGTGGCCGGATCAGCGCCCAGCGCCACCGCCACCGGGAATGGCGTGCGCGGATGGGCAAGGCAGTGGTCGCGATAATCCAGCGCGCCGCCGCGATGTGCCAGCCAGCGCATGATCAGTTTGTTGCGGCCGATCACCTGCTGACGGTAGATGCCGAGGTTCTGCCGTGTTTTGTTCGGGCCGCGCGTCACTGTCAGCCCCCAGGTGATCAGCGGGCCGACATCACCGGGCCAACAGGTTTGTATCGGCAGGCGCGCCAGATCGACGTCCGCACCTTCCCACACCTGTTCCTGGCACGGCGGGTTTTTGACCTCCTTCGGCTGCATGTTCATGACCTGGCGCAGCAGCGGAAGTTTGTCCCAGGCGTCTTTCCATCCCTTGGGCGGTTCGGGTTCTTTCAGTTGCGCCAGCAATTGTCCAAGTTCACGCAACGCGCCGACCGAATCGCGGCCCATTCCCTGCGCGACACGCTGCGGCGTACCGAACAGGTTGCCTAGTACCGGTGTCGAATAACCCTTGGGATTTTCAAACAGCAGCGCCGGACCGCCGGCTTTCAGCACACGATCGCAGATCTCGGTCATTTCCAGTTTGGGATCAACTTCGGCCTTGATTCGTTTTAACTGGCCATCGCGTTCCAGTCCAGCAAGAAAATCACGCAGATCACGGTATGCCATCACCTCGTCCGAATCCCGAACCACAGGTCAGCAGCAATGCCGATAAAAATCACGCAACCAACCCAGTTGTTGTTGAGAAAGGCCTTAAAACAGCCCTCGCGTGTGCGGCCGCGCATCAACCGGTACTGGTAGGCCACCAGTGCGACCGCAGCGGCCAGTCCGGCGAAATAAAGCGCACCGCGCAACTGCCACCAACCGACCCAGGCCATCAGGCTGAGGAACAAGACCTGTGCCGTCATCACCCCCGCAATGTCGTAGCGGCCAAACAGGATGGCCGATGACTTCACGCCGATTTTCAGATCATCATCGCGGTCAACCATGGCATAAGCCGTGTCGTAGGCAATGGCCCAGAACATTGTCGCCAGCAGCAGCAGCCAGGCTACTTTCGGCAGGGCATTCCACTGCGCGGCATAAGCCATCGGTATGCCGAAACCAAAAGCCAGCCCCAGCCACGCCTGCGGCAGCGGAAACACGCGTTTGACGAAAGGATAGATGATCGCTATCACTGCTGCAGCAAACGCCAGCTTGATGGCCAGCGCGTTGAGAAACAGCACCAGACCGAAAGCCAGTGCCATCAATACGGCGGCTAAGGCCAGCGCCTCAGCCGGGCGGACCACGCCGGCAGCCAGCGGCCGGTCTTTGGTGCGTTCGACATGGGGATCAAAGTTACGGTCGGCGTAGTCGTTGATCACGCAGCCGGCTGAGCGCATCAACACCGTGCCAGTGAAAAAGATCAGCAGCACGTCGGGCGGAGGCAACCCGCCTGCGGCAAACCACAGGCCCCACAACGTCGGCCACAGCAGCAGCAATATGCCGATGGGCTTGTCCAGCCGCATCAGCCTTTCGTAGGCAGACAGGCGATCCTTGAGTGTCAGCACAGATGTCTCCATGGTCACAGTTTGAGTATCGCAGGCAGAAATATTTCGCTGACCAGTATAGGCGATTTGCCTACGGCGAAAATGGAGCGCCGCGCCCACAGTGACGACGGTGGATGCCTCAGTAGTGCCGCGGCACGGCGATGCAGCGGATGCTGTCGCGGCAGTTTTTTTTGGTGCAGCGGATACCGCGCGACCCGTGGATCGGCGAACAGCGCCGCGCCCAAAGGCCGTGTGCCCAGCCTGGCTATGCTGCGCCAGGCGCCGCGCAGGCCATCGGCGGCGAGTACGGTATGTGCAAACACCAGCGGTGTGATGCCTTTCATCAACAGCACCTCGCGCACCAGCACGCGCCTGGACGGCGAAACGAACAGAAACGTTTCGTCACGATTAGCCAAACGCAGCCCCTGAAATAACACTTTCACCTTGATTGGCCCGGCATACCGAGTAAGCCGCGCCGTCAGCGAACCGTGATCGGTAAGCCAGCGACGCAAGGCGCCGGCAGCAACCGGCGCGGCGCACCAGGAAGTATCTAGAGGAATGGATTTCACGTTGCGTCGAATTTTTTTATTGCAGGATTATCGCATCAACGCCCAAGTCTTTGCCCTTCCGGGGTTATAGAACCAGGCGAGTTCGCCGGGGGGGGGCGCCCGGCGACGTAGGCGTTGGATGCTCGTTGCGGCATGCTGACCTTTCCGAACATCAACAATCCCGTGGGCACGCTACGCTTTGCCCACCCTACGAAACTAGCAGTATCAAACCTTTAAATACTCATTCCTGCCACCCAGCCATCGCGCCAGATGCGCGCGCGCTGCATCGGGGTGCTCACGCAATAACATCTCCGCCGCATCGCGCGCAGCATCGAGTAAATCTAGATCCAGCGCAAGATCGGCAAAACGCAACATCGGCACACCGCTCTGCCGGGTTCCCAGCAGTTCGCCGGAGCCGCGCAAATTAAGGTCATGCCGCGCAATCTCGAAACCGTCGGTATTTTCATAAATGACTTTTAGCCGTTCGCGCGCATTGGGTGACAGCTTGCCCTGATAAAGCAGCACACAGGTGCTCTCCGCTGCACCGCGCCCGACGCGGCCACGCAACTGGTGCATCTGCGACAGACCCATGCGTTCGGCGTGTTCGATCACCATCAGCGAGGCATTAGGCACATCAACACCGACCTCGATCACCGTGGTTGCCACCAGCAGTTGCACCTCACCGTTCTTGAATGCCGTCATCACCTGCTGCTTTTCTGCTGATTTAAGTCGTCCATGCACCAGTCCGACGCGCAATTCCGGAAAGGTCTGCTGCAGGTGCGCATGAGTATCGAGCGCCGTCTGCAACTGGAGCTTTTCTGATTCTTCGATCAGCGGGCAAACCCAGTACGCCTGCCGACCCGCGACGCAGGCATCGCGCACGCGCTGGATCACTTCATCACGACGCTCTTCCGACACCAGCTTGGTCACTACCGGCGTGCGTCCCGGCGGCAGTTCATCGATCACCGACACGTCGAGGTCGGCGTAATAACTCATCGCCAATGTGCGTGGTATCGGCGTGGCACTCATCATCAGCTGATGCGGCTGGGCGCCCTTGTTCGACGTGGTGCCTTTGGTACGCAATGCCAGCCGCTGATGCACACCGAAGCGGTGCTGCTCGTCGATGATGGCCAGTCCCAGCTTTTTGAACGTCACGTCCTCTTCGAACAAAGCATGGGTGCCGACGGTGACTTGCGCTACCCCGCTAGATACATTTATAAGCTGTTGTTTTTTATCACTTTTTTTAATTCCTCCAGAGACCCATGCAACCGTAACGCCTAACGGCTCCAGCCACTCGACAAACTTGCGGTAATGCTGCTCGGCCAGAATCTCGGTTGGCGCCATCACCGCCGCCTGATAACCGTTTTCCACGCATTGCAGGGCAGCGAGTGCCGCCACTATGGTTTTGCCGCTGCCGACATCACCCTGCAACAGGCGCTGCATCGGATGCGAGTGCCCGATGTCCTCGCGAATCTGCGCCAGCACGGTGTTCTGCGCCCGCGTCAGCTGGAACGGCAGTTTTTTGAGCAGCGCGTTGACCAGTTTGCCGCGCGCCTGCAATGGCGGAGCGCCGGCGGCGCGGCGGCGCTGATAGTGCACACGCATCGACAACTGCTGCGCCAGCAGTTCATCGAATTTCATGCGCCGCCATGCCGGATGCACCCGGCCCTGCAATGTCGCCTGCGCAATGTCCGATGGCGGGTTGTGCAGCAGCCGCACCGCGTCGGCGAAGCGCGGCAATCCCAGAGCGGTACGCAAGGATTCCGGCAGTGTTTCGTCCAGCGCCTCATCACCCAGCGCACGCGCAATCAAGCGCCGCAGGGCGTCCTGCCCCAGCCCCGCCGTCGTCGGATACACGGGGGTCAGCGCCTGCGCCACCGGCGCGTCTGCGGCTACCACGCGATAACGCGGATGTACCATTTCGGCGCCGAAATGTCCGAGGCGTACATTACCGAACACTCGCACGATGGTGCCCGGCGCCAGCGTCTTGACCTGACTGCCGTAAAAATTCAAGAAGCGCAGCGTCATCTCGCCGCTGTCGTCACGGATCCGGCAAACGAGCTGCCGCTTGGGCCGGTACTTGATATCGCAATCGGTTACCGTGCCTTGCACCAGTTGTTCGTCGCCCGGCATGGCGTCGTCTATCGGGCAGATCTGCGTTTCGTCGTCGTAACGCAGCGGCAGATGCAGCACCAGATCGAACTTGCGTGCGATGCCCAGCTTTGCCAGGCGATCAAGCGTACCAGCACGCAGGCCGGACAACGAAGGGTGGGATGCGACAGCTGTTGCCGTCGACTGCGCGCGTGCCATGACGTGGGTGTCTGGCCTCAGCGTGGCAACGGACTATGCATGACCGCATCAACCTCGACCAGCGCATTGCGCGGCAGGCTGGCAACACCCACGGCAGCGCGCGCCGGATAAGGCTCCTTGAAATAAGTCACCATGATTTCGTTGACCTTGGCGAAGTGGCCGAGGTCAGTCAGATAAACCTGAACCTTCGCAAAATCATCGACGCTACCCCCGGCGGCGGCGGCCACTGCCTGGAGATTCTTGAATACACGGTGTATCTGCGCATCAATCCCCTCCACCATCTGCATGGTCTCAGGATCAAGACCAATCTGACCGGAAAGATAAATGGTATCGCCGCAACGCACGGCTTGCGAATAAGTGCCAATCGCCTGTGGCGCGGCTGCGGTGTGTAGAACTTTCTTGCTCATCGATGGCTCCTACGTAATTGGGCCGGGTGGCTGGCATGAATAAACTGCGCTATCATGAAGTGCATCGTGCGAGATTTCAACGCGCCGCCCCAGACCACTCCCGCCGCAATCCCCGCCGCACCTTACTTCATGACCGGCCCACAGGTCTCTGTACTGCTAAATATGCTGGCTGCCGGCCGCGATGACGCATTGTTGCGCTATAGCCTGGGCAATACTTTTCTCAAAACTAATGACGCAGCCAACGCCGCGATACACCTGCGCGCAGCCGTGCACCATGATCCGCAGTATTCAGCCGCCTGGAAACTGCTGGGACACGCGCTCGAAGCCACCGGCGACACTGTCGCTGCCGCTGAGGCCTGGCGCACCGGCATCGCTGTGGCTGGCGCGCGCGGCGATCAGCAGGCGGCGAAGGAAATGTCGGTGTTCCTGAAGCGCCTGGATAAACGCGGCGCCAGCAGCGACTGAACCCATCATGGCCGCACCCCACAAACTACGCGAGATCGTCATCGGCGCACCGCGCGATCCGATGAATCCGGAGACGCGTCGGCACATTGCGCTCATCGCTTTTTTTGCCTGGGTGGGCCTGGGTGCAGACGGACTGTCCTCAGCGAATTACGGCCCGGAGGAAGCCTACCTCGCGCTCGGCACACATACCCAGCTCGGTCTGTATCTGGCCGCAGCGACGATCATCACTGTATTCATCATTTCGCTGGCCTACAACCAGGTCATCGAACTGTTTCCCAACGGTGGTGGCGGTTACAAGGTGGCCACACAGTTGATCGGGCCGCGCGCCGGACTGATATCGGGTTCGGCGCTAATCGTCGATTACGTGCTGACCATCGCCATTTCTGTGGCCAGCGGCGCGGATGCCCTGTTCAGCATGCTGCCGCTGTCCTGGCACGACTGGAAAGTGGCATTCGCCGCGGCACTGGTGATCATCCTGCTGACGCTCAATCTGCGCGGCATCAAGGAAGCCATCAAATTTATGCTGCCGATATTTGTCGGGTTTGTCGTTGTCCACGTGGCTTTGATCGGCTACGGCATCTATGCACACGCCGAAGGCCTGCCACAACTGATACCGGACACGCTGGGCGAAACGGCCGTCATGGCCAAGGAGTCCGGCTGGACATTCGTCGCCGCCACGCTGCTGTTTGCCTATTCGCACGGCGGCGGCACCTACACCGGGCTGGAAGCCGTATCCAACAACATCAACACCCTTGCCGAGCCCCGTGTGCGCACCGGCAAATGGACCATGTTCTACATGGCGATGTCGCTGGCCTTTACCGCCGGCGGCATCCTGATCCTCTATCTGTTGTGGGACGCCGTAAAAATACCCGGCCAGACGCTTAATGCAACCGTGTTCAAGGCCATCATCGAGGACTTTGATCTCGGCAGCGCATCCATCAACCAGAGCGCGCTGCTGGTGGTCTTGTTTCTCGAGGCGGGTCTCCTGTTCGTCGCGGCCAACACCGGCTTTCTCGGCGGCCCTGCGGTACTCGCCAACATGGCCGCAGATTCGTGGGTGCCGCGGCAATTCCGTCAGTTGTCGAGCCGGCTGGTTACCCAGAACGGCATGGTGCTGATGGGCGCCGCCGCAATGGTGGTGCTGCTTTGGAGTCAAGGCAGCGTGGCGCTGCTGGTCGTGCTCTACAGCATCAACGTGTTCCTGACCTTTTCGATCGCGCTCTGGGGCCTATGCCTGTACTGGATCAACAACCGGCGTTCGGCACCGAACTGGCGCGGTCGCCTGCTGTTGTCATCCGCCGGGTTTTTTGTCACCGGCGGCATCCTGCTGGTGCTGATCTTCGGCAAATTTAACGAAGGCGGTTGGGTCACGCTGCTGATCACCGGCGGCGTCATCGTGCTATGTGCGGTAATCCGCTGGCACTATGATGAAACCCGTGAACAGTTACGCAAAATCGACAATCTGTTCTCCAGCGGCGGCCCGTTGCAGGAAGTGGCCAACCCGCCGCCGACTGATCCGCAAAAACCGACTGCAGTATTTTTTGTCGGCAAGAATCGTGGTGTCGGCATGCATGCGCTGCTGTGGGTACAGCGGCTGTTCCCCGGGCACTTCCAGAACTTCATTTTCGTCAGCGTCGGCGAGGTCGATGCCCAAAGTTATGACGGTCCTGGCGCATTGCGCACACTGCAGTACGAAATCGAAAACTCACTGCGCTATTACGAGAATTTCTGTCATACCCACGATCTGGCAGCAAAAACCTATTGCGCGTTCGGCACCGAACCGGTCGCCGAACTACTGACGCTGACCGACCGGATCGCGCAGGAATTCCCCAACTGCGTATTTTTCGCCTCCAAACTGATATTCACGCATGACAACTTTTTCACCCGCTGGCTGCACAACCAGACTGCGCTGGCGATACAGCAAAGGCTGCATCTGCAGGGCATGCAGATGGTCATCCTGCCGATGAAGGTCGAGTAAAGTTGGAGGGGCGCTAATCGGCACAGCCGGTTAGCGGACACTTGCGCCGCTCAGCGCGCGTTAGCGAAATCAAGACGGCAGATTGAGTACGTACTTGGCCAGTATATTGCGCTGGATCTCGCTGGAGCCGCCGTAGATGGTCGCGGGTCGCGAATAGTAGAAGGGTGACAGTACATCAACCTTGACGCCGTCGATGTCGATTTCTCCGGCGACACAGCCGTATTCCTGCGCGACTTCCATCAGCAGCTCGGTCAGTCTCTGCCAGGTTTCCATCGCCCAGATTTTCAGCAATGACACATCCTGCCCCAACACTTCGCCGCGTTTGACGATTTCGACATAACGTGAGTAGATCGACGCAAGATCAGTCATGTCGAGCCGCAATTCGGTAAATCGGTCGACGAATCCGGGATCATCAAACAGCCCTTTGCTTTTAGCCAGCTGCGCCAGGCGTTTCAATGCATATTGCGGCCGGCGCGGACTGCCAATGTTAATGCGCTCAAAGGACAGCAACGCCTTGGCGATGGTCCAGCCGCGGTTCAGTTCACCCACCAGATTCTCTGCCGGCACCCGCACGTTCTCCAGAAACACTTCGCAGAACTCCTCGTGCCCTGCAAGGTTGCGGATGGGGCGCACCGTGACCCCTGGCGTTTTCATGTCCAGCAGCATGAAGCTGATGCCGGCCTGCTTTTTTACCGTCGTGTCGGTACGCACAAGGATGTACATGTGCGTGGACTCCTGGGCCAGCGTGGTCCAGATCTTCTGTCCGTTAAGCACAAAATGATCGCCGTCGCGAACAGCGGCCGTGCGCAGGCTCGCCAGATCAGAGCCGGCATTGGGCTCGGAATATCCCTGGCAAAAAATGTATTCGCCAGCGAGTATTTTCGGCAGATATTCCTTCCGCTGCTGGTCGCTACCGAACTTGATCAGTATCGGCCCTACCTGCACAATGCCGTGGTCGGGTGCGCGCGCAATGCCCCAGCGCTCGATTTCCTCCAGAAAAATGATCATTTTCTGCGGCGACAGTCCCATACCGCCGTATTCGCGCGGCCAGTTCGGCGCGATCCAGCCCTTGCGCGACAGCGTGAAATACCAGTCCCGGATTTCAGCCCAGCGCAGGCGCCGCGCCATGAATCTCAGGTCCTGCGGATAGTGCTGCTCGAAATATGTCCGCACTTCACCACGGAACGCATCGTCGCTCATTGCGTTGTAATCAGTCATGGTCGCCGTCTGTCCCATTATTCGAACTCCGGCGGCACCAGCCGGGCATAACGCCGGCGGTGTTCCTGGGCATTGCCCAGCCAGGCCGCCAGCACCACGGCACGTTTGAGATAAAGCCCTGCATCATATTCATCGGTAAACCCGATGGCGCCATGAATCTGGATGGCTTCACGCGTAATGCGCAGGCCCGCCTCCGAACAGCGTGCCTTGACGCGACTGGCCAGCGCAGCCCGGGTAACGGCATCGGGTTTGCGATCCAGCGCCGGCAATGCCTCTTCCAGCACTGCGGATGCGATCTGTTGCTGCACATACAAATCCACTGCTCGGTGTTGCAGCGCCTGGAAACTACCGATGGCTTTGCCGAACTGTACGCGCGTTTTCATATAATCAACACTCATGGCCAGCGCCCGTCCCATGACACCGCACAACTCAGCGCCGACGATGACCGCAGCATGATCAATGGCCTGGTCCAGCACGGTGCGCGCGACAGCAACACCTGCGACCCGGTGTGCCGCAGGCACCAGCACATCATTCAGTGTCAGCACGCCAAAGTGGCGGCCGTCGGCAAGCGTCTCCAGCCTGAGCGCGACACCCTCTGCCTCCCGCGGCACCCAGTAGAGTTCGAGGCCGGCGGCCGCAACGGTGGAAACGACTGAAACGATATAACCATCCGCGCCCGCTGCCCCCGCGATGAAACGTTTTTCACCATTCAGCCGCCAGTCGCCTTTGGCCGCAATAGCCTGTGCATTGATTGCTGTTACATCGAGTGTTCCGGCGCGCTCCTGCCACGCCAGTACCGGCAGCAGGTCGCCCGCAACTATCTGCGGCAGCAGTGACTGCTGCAATGCTCCGTTGTCACCCGCCACCAGCGCGCCCGTCGCCAGTACCGCAGCTGCAGTCAACGGCTCCGGCACCAGTTCCCGTGCCAGCCCCCGGGCCACTATCGCCGCTTCGCTCAGACCCAACCCCAATCCGCCGTAGGCTTCAGGCACCAGCATGCCCAGCCAGCCCAGTTCCGCCATGGTTTTCCAGATCGTGCGGTCATATTCCGCAGGGTCGTCGCGCAGTTTGCGCACGCGGGCAAGGCTGGTGCCGCGCTTCACAAAATCATCCACGCTTTGCGCGAGCAGCGCCGCGTGGCTGTCGTCGTCAGGCTCGCTCATTTTCACCAGTACTCGTTTTGATGTTCAGGAGATCAGGGGAACATGCTGAAACTGGCCCACCACGCGATGGCCGCTATGGCCGCCGAACAAGGTATGGTCAGTATCCATGCCAGCACGATATTGCCGGCCACTCCCCAGCGCACCGCCGAGATGGAATGTGCCGAGCCAACACCGACGATGGAGCCGGTAATGGTATGCGTGGTCGACACCGGGATACCAAGTCCCGTCGCCAGAAACAGCGTAATCGCGCCGCCGGTTTCCGCGCAGAAACCGCCCACCGGCCTCAGCTTGGTGATTTTCTGACCCATGGTCCTGACAATGCGCCAGCCACCGAACAGGGTGCCCAGTGCAATCGCCATATAGCAGGAAATGACCACCCATGCCGGTATCGAATCCTGCGGCGCCATGTGCCCCGCTGCAATCAGCAGCATCATAATGATGCCTATGGTTTTCTGGGCATCGTTGCCGCCGTGGCCGATACTGTACATCGCCGCCGACAATAGTTGCAGCCGGCGGAACCAGCGATCCACCCGCGCCGGCGTAGTACGCCGGCAAATCCACGACACCGCGACCACCATCAGACCCGCCAGCAGGAACCCCAGCATCGGCGAGAGCACGATGAAGATCAGCGTCTTGTAAATGCCGGCGCTCTGCAGCGCCCAGAAACCGCTTTTTGCGACCGCGGCGCCGATCAGCCCGCCGATCAGCGCATGGGATGAACTCGACGGCAGGCCGTAGTACCAGGTGATGATGTTCCAGGCGATGGCACCGACCAGTGCGCCAAACACGATATGGTGATCCACGATGGAGCCGTCGATGATGCCCTGGCCCACCGTTGCCGCAACCTTCAACTTGAAGATAAACAAGGCAACAAAATTAAAGAATGCCGCCCAGACCACGGCCTGGTAAGGCTTCAGCACACGCGTTGATACCACGGTGGCTATCGAGTTCGCGGCATCGTGAAAGCCGTTCATGAAATCGAATACCAGTGCGACGATCACCAACAGTACGACCACACCGAAGCTGATGCTTACCGTATCCATGGCCAACGCTTAGGCGTGCTCGAGCACGATGCTTTCGATGATGTTCGCCACATCTTCGCAGCGGTCGGTGATTTCTTCAAGCAGCATGTAAACGGAACGCAACTTGAACACCTGCTTCAGGTCGGATTCATCGCGGAACAAGCGCGACATGGCAGAACGCATCACACGGTCGGCGTCTGATTCCAGACGGTCGATTTCCTCGCAGGTCTTGAGTATGGCCTGCGGTGCGCTGAGATTGGGCAGCAAGCCAACGGCGGCTTTTACCCGCTCGCAGCACATGTGGCAGATCTGTGCCAGTTGCACGGCTTCCGGTGTTCCGCGCTGAATGTCATACAACAGCAACGATTCGGCAACGTCCTGGATCAGATCGAGCACGTCATCCATCTTGGTGATTAACTGATGGATCTGATCGCGATCGATCGGTGTAATGAACGTGCTGTGCAGTACCAGCAGCGTATCGTGGGTAATCTTGTCGGCGGCGCGTTCAGCATCGTCTATACGCCGGGTGTATTTTTCGGCATCGCCCAGATTGGCCATCAATTCGACCAGTTCCTGACTGCCTTCAACTATGCGCTGCGCGTGGGCATTAAAAAAGTCAAAGAATCGGCCCTCGCGGGGCATCAGCTTGGAGAATAAGGTCGCCATGTCGGTATGCGCTTTGCTGGGTAAATTTTAAGTGGTTGTTTTGATTTGTTTTAATTATATGTGCCACATTGCAGCGGGACTTTACCGCACTTTTTCTTCATAGCTTACAGAAATACACCCCTTCCGACCACGTCTAACTGCAACATGCGGACAGCAATTCAACGGCCACCGCAGCTAACGTTGCAACAGCCGGTGCGCTCCGTTACAGTCCGCCCGCTTTCATACACTCTCTCCCCATGGACGCTTTCCTAATAGCCACCGGCATCGTTGCACTCGCTGAAATTGGCGACAAGACCCAGCTCCTCGCTTTGGTGCTGGCTGCGCGTTACAAAAAACCACAGCCCATCATCTGGGGCATACTGGTCGCGACACTGCTCAACCATGCACTTGCCGGCAGCGTTGGCGCATGGGCTGCAACTGCGCTGGGAGCACAGTCGCTGCGCTGGATACTGGCGGCGTCGTTTTTCGGCATGGCGGCATGGATGCTGATCCCCGACAAACTGGACGCAGCAACCACCGATACGCGCAAGGCGCCGCTGGGCATATTCGGAATTACTCTCGTTGCGTTTTTTTTCGCAGAAATGGCCGACAAAACCCAGATTGCTACCATTGCGCTGGCGGCACGTTTCGACAACCTTGCCGGAGTCGTCCTCGGCACCACACTGGGCATGATGATCGCCAACGTGCCAGCAGTGCTGCTGGGAGATGCTGCCATCAGAAAATTCCCCGCGCGGATTGTGCACGCCATTGCGGCATTGATTTTTGCCGTGCTGGGCATCGCCGTGTTGTGGGGACCGTTGCCGGCGGAAATGTTCGGTCGTTGATCCGAAGGTTGCACGCGTTGCGCCAAACAAAAGCCGCCCTGGGGCGGCTTTTGTTTGTTTTCATTTTGGTGGAGTGGAGGAGGATCGAACTCCCGACCTCCGCATTGCGAACGCGGCGCTCTCCCAGCTGAGCTACCACCCCTAAAAGAGGGCGCGATTCTACCTCCTTGGCGGGAAGGCGGCAAATCGGCCGCGAGCACGGGCTATAATCAAGCGCTGTGCTGATTTGAAGGATATTGCCGTGGATATCAAGCCGCCCTATGGTTATCAGGACATCGTTCCTCTGGCCAAAACCCACAAGGTACGGCTTCCCGAAGAACGCAACATCCCTACGCTGTTCCAAAACCTGACTGCACTGCCGCTGTCTTTTACCGAATTTGCGGTCGCCGCCCACGACTACCCGATCACCTTTGTCTCCGGTGACAACGACAAGACTTTCGTCGCCATGGCCATCCTCGGCGTTGAACCCCGGCAAAACCTGTTTCTGACCGCCAACAATCGTTGGGATACCCAGGTTTATCTGCCGGCATATGTCCGCCGTTATCCTTTCTGCATGACCCGCGTCACCGTAGACGGCAAGGAACAAACCGATCGTGTCGCCTGTATCGAAAAAGAGGCACTGAAGCCCAAGGGCACGGCGCTGTTCGACAACAAGGGCGAACCCTTGCCCGTGTGGGAAGACCTGCGCAAGCTGCTGTTCGAATTCGAAGCCGACCTCGCACGCACCGAGGAAATGTGCAGGAAGCTGCACGAACTGCAGTTGCTGGAAACCTTTGCGGCGCAGGCATCTCCGCAGGGAGAAACGCCGATTGCACTGACTGGCATGTACCGTGTTTCCGAAGAAAAGCTGCATGCGCTGCCGGCAGATCAGTTAAAAGAGCTGGCGCAAAGCGGCATATTGTCACGGGCTTATGTGCACCTGCTGTCACTGAACAACTTTCAGCACCTGCTCAACCGCAGAACGCAGCGTCGCACGCAGGATGCGCCCGCAAACAAGACTGATCCGAAAAAGCTGAACTGATCCGGTTCAACGCGGGCGGGTCCAGGACCACACCAGCAATCCTGCCCCGGCAGCGATCATGGGCAGCGACAGCCACTGCCCCATGGTCAGCCCCAGTGCCAGGAAGCCGAGAAAACTGTCAGGCTCCCGGGTATATTCCACGCCGAATCGGAAAATGCCGTAGCCGATCAGGAACAGCGCCGAGGCCATCCCGCGCGGCCGCGGTTTCGTAGTGCACAGCCACAGTATGACAAACAGCGCGACGCCTTCGAGCGCGAATTCGTAGAGCTGGGATGGATGGCGGGCGACCCGGTCCACATGCGGGAACACCATCGCCCACGGCACGTCGGCCGGACGCCCCCACAGCTCACCATTGATGAAGTTGCCCATACGCCCGGCCGCCAGTCCCAGCGGCACCAGTGGCGCAATGAAATCGGTGATGCGCAACCAGTCCTGGCGACGGCTGCGCGCAAACCAGATCATGGCTATGACTACGCCCAGAAATCCGCCATGAAAAGACATGCCGCCTTCCCAGACATAAAACACTTTCCACGGCGCAGCCAGATAATCGCTGAATTTGTAGAACAACACATAACCCAGTCGCCCGCCGAGGATGGTGCCGAGGATGCCGAAAAACAGCGCATCATCAAGGTCATTGCGACTCCACACCCCGTCCGGATTGCGATCGATGCGATAACGCCCGAGCAGCCAGATCAGCGCAAAGCCAAGCAGGTACATCAGGCCATACCAGCGCAGGGCCACGGGCCCGAGCTGCAGTGCCACGGGATCAAACTGGGGATGTACAAGCATGGGGAACGCGCAGGGTATACGATAAAATATCGAACTTATTATACGTGTCCCGCCCTGCCGTCGCCGCGAGATGATCCGGCGACCGGCTTCACTGGAGAAAAAGCATGCCGCTGAACAAACGCAGCCAACTGATTACCGCTGGCGTCGCACGCTCGCCCAACCGCGCCATGCTGCGCGCCGTCGGTTTTGGTGACGGTGATTTCGACAAACCCATCGTCGGTGTTGCCAACGGCCATTCGACCATGAATCCGTGCAATGCCGGCATCCAGCCGCTGGTCGACCGCGCCATTGCCGCATTAAAAGCGTCCGGCGCGATGCCGCAGGTATTCGGCGTACCAACCATCACTGACGGCATCGGCATGGGCACCGAGGCCATGAAATATTCGCTGGTGTCGCGCGAAGTCATCGCTGACTGCATCGAAACTGCCGTCAACGGTCAGGCCATGGACGGCGTGCTGGTTTGCGGCGGCTGCGACAAAAACATGCCGGGTGGCATGATCGCCATGCTGCGTATGAACGTGCCGGGCATCTATGTCTATGCCGGCACCATCAAGCCGGGCAAATGGAAAGGCCAGGACCTGACTATCGTCAGCGCGTTTGAAGCCGTCGGCGCCTATGCGGCGGGAAAAATGAGTGACGAGGATTTCATCGGCATTGAAAAAAATGCCTGCCCGTCGGTAGGCGCCTGCGGCGGCATGTACACCGCCAACACCATGTCATCGTCCTTTGAAGCTCTGGGCATGAGTGCGCTGGGTTCTTCGCAGATGGCCTCACCGGATCCGGAAAAAGCGGATTCCGCGGCGCAATCGGCACTGCTGCTGGTCAATGCGATCAAGCAAAACATCCGCCCACGCGATATCGTCACCCGCAAATCCATCGAAAACGCGGTGGCGCTGATCATGGCTACCGGCGGTTCGACCAATGCTGTACTGCATTACCTCGCCATCGCCCACGCGGCACAGGTCAAATGGGCCATCGACGATTTCGAGCGCGTGCGGCGCAAAGTGCCAGTGCTGTGTGACCTGAAACCTTCCGGACGATATGTCGCAGTCGATTTCCATCGCGCCGGTGGTGTGCCGCAGGTGTTGAAGATGCTGCTGAAGCAGGGACTGGTGCATGGCGACTGCATCACCATCACCGGCAAAACGCTGGCGCAGGAACTGAAAAACGTTTCGGATACGCCACGCGCCGACCAGGACGTCATTCGTCCGTGGTCAAATCCGATGTACAAACAGGGCCACCTCGCCATACTCAAGGGCAATCTTTCGCCGGAAGGCTGCGTTGCCAAAATCACCGGTCTGAAATCACCGAAGATCACCGGGCCGGCACGCGTGTTCGACTCTGAAGTGGCCTCGATGAAAGCGATCATGGCGAAGAAAATCAAGGCGGGGGACGTGGTAGTCATTCGCTACGAAGGGCCCAAGGGCGGGCCGGGCATGCAGGAAATGCTGGCGCCCACTGGCGCGCTGATCGGTCAAGGCCTGGGTGAATCCGTTGGTCTGATCACCGACGGCCGCTTCTCGGGCGGCACCTGGGGCATGGTGGTCGGTCACGTCGCGCCGGAAGCCTTTGAGGGCGGCCCCATTGCGCTGATCAAAGAAGGCGACTCGATCACCATCGACGCCATCAAACGCCTGATCCAACTAAATGTTTCGGCAAAGGAAATGGCGGCGCGCAAAAAGAAATGGAAACAACCCAAACCGCGCTACACGCGGGGTGCACTCGCCAAATTCGCACGTCAGGTATCGTCCGCCAGCAAAGGTGCGGTTACGGATTGAACTGAACGAACTGAATGTTTTGCCGGCAGGCAGCTGTACGCAGGCCATTTTCAGCGCCGGTGATCTTCCTGACCGCCGACCATGACAGCGCATTCAAAAATGACTGCCTGGCCGGCGGCGCGCAACTGGTAATCACCAAGCCATTTAACCCGGGCGAACTGGTGCGGCAAGTTCGCCCCCTGCTGGCTGCCCGCAGTCAGGGTTGAGTCGCAGCTAAGCGGCCAGCAGCGCCTGCTCGAGATCGGCAACGATATCGTCGACATGCTCGATGCCAATCGACAATCGCACCATGTCCTCGCTGACCCCGGCACTCTCCAGTTCCTGTGGTGAAAGCTGTCGGTGTGTGGTTGACGCCGGATGACAGGCCAGCGACTTGGCATCACCGATGTTCACCAGCCGCGTGACCAGTTTCAGCGCGTCGATGAAGCGTGCGCCACCCGCACCACCCGACTTGATGCCGAAACTCAGAATGCCTGACGCACGGCCTCCCATATAACGATCGACCAGCGGCTTGTCAGGATGATCGGGCAGCCCGGCATAACGCACCCAGCCGACCTTCGGATGGCTCTGCAGGCATTTCGCCACCGCCAGTGCGTTGTCACAAATTCGGTCCATGCGCACCGCCAGAGTCTCTATGCCCTGCAGGATCAGAAAAGCGTTGAACGGCGACAGCGCCGCTCCCATGTTGCGCAGCGGCACGACGCGCGCGCGGCCGATGTAGGCTGCCGCCCCCAGCGCTTCGGTGTAAACAACACCGTGATAAGACACATCGGGCTCATTCAGCCGACGGAATTTCTGTTTGTGTTCAGCCCACGGGAAATTGCCTGAATCAATGATTGCGCCGCCGATGGAATTGCCGTGGCCGCCCAGATATTTGGTCAGCGAATGCACCACGATGTCGGCGCCGTGCTCAAACGGCTGACACAGGTAGGGCGTAGGTACGGTGTTGTCGACTATCACCGGTACGCCGCGGGCGTGGGCGATGGCAGCCAACGTGCCGAAGTCAACCACATTGCCCAGCGGGTTGCCCACTGACTCACAAAATACGGCCTTGGTTTTAGCATCGATCAGCCGTTCCCAGGCCTTGGGCTCGCGATAATCGGCAAAGCGCGCTTCAATGCCGTACTGCGGAAACGTGTGGGCAAACAGATTGTAGGTGCCGCCGTACAACGCACTGGAAGTCACGATATTGTCACCGGCTTCGGCAATGGTCATGATCGCCGCGGTAATCGCCGCCATACCCGAAGCCATGCCCAGTCCGGCAATCCCGCCCTCCAGTTCCGCCACCCGTTTCTCCAGCACATCCGTAGTCGGATTCATGATGCGGGTGTAGATGTTGCCCTGCACCTTCAGGTCGAACAAATCGGCTGCGTGTTGCGTACTGTCGAATGCGTACGAAGTCGTCTGATAAATCGGCACTGCCACGGCTTTGGTCGTGGGATCCGGTTGATAACCGCCATGCACTGCAATCGTGTCTATTTTCATGGGTCGTACTCCGCGGTCATGGTCAATCGGTTCAGCATACGTGTGCGCTATCCTCTCGCCACGGAAGGCAGACCGCTAGCATGAGCTGCAATTACATTATTGCCGGAATATGCATAAATTTAAATATTTAATTAAATCAACGACTTATATTATTTTTCCGGTAAAATCTCACCTTACCTGCAAGCCTCACAGCCTGGGGTTGCCCTGGCAAAAGGAACGGCAGCAGATGATTACCAATACCACCGAACTGGAGCGCGTACGGGTCGAGCGCTGCTGAATGACTTGTACTTGTTGCGCGCTCAATGACGCACTTTGTTGCATGCTCAGCATTCGCTACAATCGCTGCCGAAATCGCATCGAACGCTCAAACCCCAAGGAACTGTCATGAAAATAGTTTTGGTCGCACTGGCTGCCATCGGCATTCTGACTGCCGGCAACTCCACGGCATCTGAAAAAATTGCCCAATCCAGCGGCTGCATGACCTGCCACACCACAGACCGCAAAGTCATCGGACCCAGCTTCAAGGAAATCGCCGCGAAATACCGCAACGACAAGAGCGCGGAAGCCAATCTGAAGAAAAAGATCAAAGCTGGTGGCTCCGGCGTCTGGGGCACTACGCCCATGCCACCCAACGCCCATGTCAAGGATGATGACATCAAGGCCATGGTGCAGTGGATACTCACCCTCAAATAAACGTGTTCATCTCCACAAAAAAAGCCGGCAGCCGCCGGCTTTTTTATCGAGTGCCATCGCTGAAATTGACATTGCAGCAGGCACCTCCGATAATCGATAAATCTCTTTCAGTAACAATAAGTTAAATGCGAAATGCTGGATGCGGATTGCGCCGCAGCCTGTGGTTCGAAACGTTGCTCATCGGTTAATTCATATTGGAGTCATCATGCAAATGCACTCGCTACGCCACACTGCTGCCGCGCTGATCACCGGCGCCCTGATTGCAGGTTGCGGACAGGATGCGCCCGCACCCAAGGCTGCCGCCCCTGCAGCACCGCAAATGCTGACCATCAAGATCGGCTCGGCGTCACCACTGACCGGTCCACAGGCCCATATCGGTGTCGACATTCGCAACGGTGTGCAACTGGCCATTGAAGACGCCAATACTGCCAACATCGAAATCGGCGGCAAAAAAGCCCGCTTCGAGATGGTGGCGGAAGACGATGAGGCCAATCCGACCAAGGCCACTACGGTCGCCCAGAAACTGGTGGATGCCAAAGTTGCCGCCGTAGTCGGACACTTTAATTCCGGCGCCTCCATTCCTGCTTCAAAAATTTATTCAGACGCCGGCATTCCGCAGATTTCGCCATCGTCGACCAACCCCAAATACACGCAGCAGGGATTCAAGACCACGTTCCGCGTGGTTGCCCATGATGATCAGCAGGGCCCGACACTGGCGCGGTTTGCCGCAAAAACATTGCAGGCCAAACGCGTCGCCGTCATCGACGACAGCACCGCCTACGGGCAAGGTCTCGCCGATGCTTTCGAGAAAACCATCAAGGAGCAGAACATCGAAGTTGTCGCCCGCGAGCACACCACTGACAAGGACACCGACTTCAGGGCCATTCTGACCAAAATCAAAGGCAACAAACCTGACCTGATCATGTTTGGCGGCATCGATCCGCAAGCAGCACCCATGATCAAACAGATGAAAGAGCTGGGCATCAAGGCCGGATTTATCGGTGGTGACGGCATGCAGACACCCAATTTCATCAAGATTGCCGGCGATGCATCAGATGGCGCCATGGCCTCCATTCCCGGTCTGCCCAAGGAGCAGATGCCCGGCGGCACCGCCTTCCTGGAAAAGTACAAAGCCAAGTTCGGCCAGGAAGTCGAACTGTTTGCGCCCATGGGCTACGACGCGGTGATGGTATTCATCGACGCCATGAAACGCGCCGGCTCCGCCGATCCCGCAAAATTCCTGCCGGAGATCGGCAAAACCAATTATCAGGGCGTCATCGGGCCGATCGCGTTCGACGACAAGGGTGACCTGGTCAACGGACCAATCACCATCTACGTGGTAAAAGATGGCGCCTGGAAACCGCTGGAAACCGTCAAACCCGACGCCGCGGCGGCCGGCAAGTAAATCTGGAATCAGCGACCGACGGCACCCTGCAGGGTGCCGTCGCCATCTCTGGCCATGGAAATTTTCGCGCAACAACTCGTCAACGGCCTGGTGCTGGGCAGCATCTACGCTCTGGTTGCGCTCGGTTATACGATGGTCTACGGCATACTCGGGTTGATCAATTTCGCCCATGGTGACATCACCATGATCGGCGCACTGGTATCCATCACCGTAGTACAGCTGCTGGCCGCTGCCGGCATGCCGGCCGCCGTGACGCTGGTGCTCGCTGGCGGCGTCGCAATGGTCGTCTGCGTCATCCTCGGTGTGTCGATTGAGCGTGTGGCCTACCGGCCGTTGCGACGGGCGCCGCGACTGGCGCCGCTGATTACCGCCATCGGCATATCCATCCTCTTACAGTATTCCGCCGCGCTGATCTGGGGCAAACAGTACATTGCCATGCCGGAGCTCATAGAACCGACCCGCATCAGCATTGCTGGTGCGCAGCTGACTGATCTGCAGGCGGCAATTTTCCTGCTGGCCTGCCTGATCATGGCGGGCCTGCTGTGGTTCATCAAAACCAGCCGCATGGGGCGCGCGATGCGCGCCACCGAACAGAACCCCGATGTTGCGGGACTGATGGGGGTTAACACCAATACCGTCATCGCTTTCACTTTTGTGCTCGGTTCAGCGATTGGCGCCATCGCCGGACTGATGGTCGTGCTGTATTACGGACTGGGCCACTATTTCATGGGATTCATGCTCGGCCTCAAGGCCTTTACCGCAGCCGTACTCGGCGGCATCGGCAATGTCGCCGGTGCAGTGCTCGGTGGGCTGCTGCTGGGCGTGATTGAGAGTCTGGCTTCCGGTTACATCGGTGACCTCACCGGCGGCGTGCTGGGCAGCAATTACCGCGACATTTTTGCCTTTCTGGTGCTAGTGCTGGTGCTGGTATTAAAACCTTCGGGGCTGATGGGCCAGCACAGCGGGGATCGCGCGTGAATTTCAGCGCAACATTCGGCACATTAAGCAGCAACCCCCACTGGCGCCGCATGGCGTGGATAGTCATTGCGCTGATCTTGCTCGCTGCACCCTTCCTGATTGAAGCCACCCTGGGCCGCAGCTGGGTACGCATCACGGATGTGGCCTTGCTGTTCATCATGCTGGCGCTGGGCCTGAACATCGTCGTTGGCTTTGCCGGCCTGCTGGACCTGGGCTATATCGCGTTTTTCGCCGTCGGCGCCTACAGCTATGCACTGCTGGCTTCGCCGCAACTCGGCATACACTGGCCCTTCCTGCTGCTTTTGCCGCTGGGCGCCGCCGTCGCCGCGCTGTTCGGCATACTGCTCGGCGCACCCACGCTGCGCCTGCGCGGCGACTATCTGGCCATCGTCACACTTGGCTTCGGTGAAATCATCCGCGTCTTTCTGAACAACCTGAATCGCCCGGTCAACATCACCAATGGCCCGCAGGGCATTACGCTGATTGATCCCTTGCAGATGGGGGGGTTTTCACTATCACAATCCCACAGCTTCGCCGGGCTGACATTCTCGCCCGTGCACAGTTATTATTTTGTCTTCCTCGTCTGCGCCGTGCTGTCGATCATCATTTCGCTGCGGCTCGAGAATTCGCGCGTCGGCCGGGCCTGGATGGCCATACGCGACGATGAACTGGCAGCATCCGCCATGGGCATCAATACCCGCAATGTGAAATTGCTGGCGTTTGCGATGGGCGCAACTTTCGGCGGGCTGGCCGGCGCCCTGTTTGCTTCATTCCAGGGATTTATCAGCCCCGAGAGTTTTCACTTGATCGATTCCATCATGGTGTTGTGCATGGTGGTGCTGGGCGGCATGGGCAATGTTGCTGGCGTCGTGCTCGGGGCGGTGTTGCTGACCGCGTTGCCGGAAGCCCTGCGTTACATCGGCCCGCTGCAGCAAAGCTGGTTTGGCGAAATCCTGGTCGAGCCTTCCGATGCCCGCATGCTGCTATTCGGTCTGGCTCTGGTATTGATGATGTTGCTGCGCCCCTCCGGTATTTTACCGCCGCGGCGACGCCGTATGGCTCCGCCCTCTCTGGTGACAAATCGTGCAACCGGCTGACGCACTACTCAGCGCCACCAGTATTAGCAAACATTTCGGCGGATTGGCTGCCCTGTCGGACGTGTCGATCACCATCCGTCGCGGCGAAATTTTCGGCTTGATCGGACCCAATGGCGCCGGTAAAACCACGCTGTTCAATGTCTTGACCGGCATCTATGCGGCCGATGGTGGAGAGCTGATTTTCGACGGCAAACGTATCGATGGCTTCAAACCGCATCACGTGGCGCAGCGCGGTATTGCACGCACCTTTCAGAACATCCGTTTATTCAGCAGCATGACCGCGCTGGAAAACGTCATGGTCGGCCGGCACGTGCGTACACGAACCGGCGTGCTGGGTGCAGTGCTGCGAACCCGCCGCGCCCTCGCTGAAGAACGTGCCATAGTGCAGCGCGCACACGAACTGCTCGATTACTGCGGCCTGTCCGCGCGTGCCTATGATCTGGCGCGCGACCTGCCTTACGGTGACCAGCGACGCCTGGAAATCGCCCGCGCACTGGCCACCGAACCAAAATTGCTCGCGCTGGACGAGCCCGCCGCAGGGATGAATGCCACGGAAACCGAGGCGCTGAAAACACTGCTGGAGCGCATCCGTGCCGACGGCATCACCCTGCTGCTGATCGAACACGACATGAAACTGGTAATGGGTCTGTCACACAGCGTTGTAGTGCTCGACTATGGTGAAAAAATTGCTGAAGGCGAACCGGCTGCGGTGCAGCGCGATGCCAAGGTCATCGAAGCCTATCTTGGCGGCAGTCTGACCTGAGGCCCCGCCATGCTTGCAGTCCGACAACTCGAAGTGGCATATGGCGGAATCAGGGCCGTCAAGGGTATCGACCTGGATGTGGCCGCAGGCGAACTGGTCGCGCTGATCGGTGCCAATGGCGCAGGCAAAACCAGCACGCTGAAAGCACTCTCCGGCCTGATCAAACCGGTCGCCGGCCATATCACCTATGATGGCGCCGATGTCACCGGCAAACCGGCCCATGAACTGGTGCGGCACGGCCTGGCCATGGTGCCTGAAGGTCGTGGTGTGTTTCCACGGCTCTCGGTCGCTGAGAATCTGGCCATGGGTGCGTATACACAGACCAACGCCGCTGCAGTGGCGCAGGATTTCGAACGCGCCTATACGCTGTTTCCCCGACTGGCTGAACGTCGCGCCCAAATGGCTGGCACGTTATCCGGCGGTGAGCAGCAGATGCTCGCCATGGCGCGAGCACTAATGTGCCGGCCGCGGCTGTTGTTGCTGGACGAGCCCAGCATGGGGCTCGCGCCGTTGATGGTGCAAAAAATATTCGAGACCGTACGCACGGTGGCTGCTGAAGGCGTAACCATGTTGCTGGTGGAGCAAAATGCCAAACTGGCACTCGAAACCTGCAATCGCGGTTATGTCATGGAAAGCGGTAGCATCGTTCTGGCTGATAATGCGAAAGCCCTGTTGTCCAACCCACAGGTGAGGCATGCCTATCTTGGTGAATGAGCTGGAGAATACGTTGGAAAATGAAACCGAAGCTCCGCTAGCCGCCGTGCCCCCCGCCCCGGAACTGCCGCGCCAATCACGGCCCGGAATACCGCGTGCCGCGCGCCTCCCGCTGACGGCACTGGTTGCGGTCGGACTGGTGGCACTGCTCGGCTTTCTGTATCTGAAAAGCCAAGGCGTCGACTATCGAGCACAGGCCGAAATACTCGACTACCTGCGTGAGCTTAAAGAAATAGACGGGCGTGGAGACCTTGAAGTGCTGCGCGCGCGGGTCGAGGGTGCCTCGGGGAAAATGCGCCCGATCGGAGACCGTTGGGTCCGCGTGCCGGAACTGCTGCGCCGCCTGCAACAGGCTGCCGACGAAGTCGCGAGTCCCATCCTGCGGCAGGGATTGCCGGCAATGAAGCAGGCCTTTGAGCAAAAGACCGATCTGCTGACCCGTTACCGTACCGCCGGGGAAACCGTGACCCAGGCACTAGGCAGCATGGTCGCCTTCGACAATGAAATTGCCGGGCTGGTACGTGGCGCGTGGCGGACTTTCCCAAAGCGTGATCGTCTGGTGGCAGTCGAAAGCACGTCGGCATTGCTGTTCTCACATGTCATGCGTTACGCCACCGATCCTAGCGATGGGCAGCGCCAGAACGTTGAGCTTTTCGCCGCCGATTTGCGCAAAGCCGGCGTTGGCACGCCAGCGGCATTGCGTGAGAGCCTCGCGCGTATAGACTCCACTGTGCAGCAGATACTCGGCGCCAAGCCCGTAGAGAATGAACTGTTCCAGAAAATCGCCATCGCTTCCGCCGGCCCGCGCATCGACAGCCTGACCGATGCCTACACCTCAGAAACCGCAGACATCCAGTCAGACAGCGAACTCTACCGAAACTACCTGATCGTTTATGCCGGCTCATTGCTGATACTGATTGGTTACCTGCTGTCACGGCTGGCCGTCAGCTACCGCCTGCTGGAATCGCGTGTGGAAGAGCGCACACAGGAACTGTCCAGCGCCCTGCATCAGTTGAAGGAATCCGAGTCGCAGCTGATACAGACCGAAAAAATGTCGTCCCTCGGACAAATGGTCGCGGGCATCGCCCATGAGATCAATACGCCGCTGGCCTATGTCAAAAACAGCCTGGGTTCGGTGGCCGGCAAACTGCCGGAAGTAAAAAAACTGATCGTCGAAACCAACAAGCTGCTGCGGCTGATGGAGGAGAGCAGTCCGAATCCAGAGCGCCTGCAGGCCAAATACACCACGGTACGCGACCTGGTGCACGATTTTGCCGAGCAGCAGGCGCTGGCCGAACTGGGCAAGTTGGCTCATGACGGCCTCTACGGCATCGAGCAAATTTCAGAGATCGTGCTCAACCTGAAAAATTTCAGCCGGCTCGACCGCAGCAAGGTATCGAGCTTCAATCTGAACGAAGGTCTGGAAAGTGCGCTGATACTCGCCAAGCACGAACTGAAGCACCTGTCGGTCAAAAAACAATTCGGAGACATTCCCGCAATCACCTGCTCGCCTTCGCAACTGAACCAGGTATTCCTCAACCTGATCAATAATGCCGCCCAGGCCATAGAGAGCAACCACGGTGAACTCACGCTGAGCACTCGCATGGAGGGATCGGAGCATGTCGCCGTGGAAATTGCCGATACCGGCAAAGGCATTCCTCCGGAGATCATGTCAAAGATTTTTGATCCTTTTTTCACCACCAAAGCCGTCGGCAAAGGAACCGGCCTCGGCCTGTCGATTTCATACAAGATTATCGAACAGCACGGTGGTAGGATCAGCGTTGACTCCATCATGGACAAAGGCACTCGCTTCACGATCGTACTGCCGTTAATGCCTCCGGCAGAGCTCAGCGAACTAGCATGACAACCGGATATCCCAAAAATATCGGCAAGTACGAAGTCCAGGGCATACTTGGACGCGGCGGCATGGGTGTCGTCTACAAGGCCTTCGACCCGGCCATACACCGGCAAGTCGCCATCAAGACCATTACCAAATCGGCAATGGATCCGTCGGAGCTGCAATACGCAATCGCCCGCTTCCGCCATGAAGCACAGGCCGTCGGCCGCCTCACCCACCCGCGCATTGCAGCCATCTATGACTACGGTGAAGACGCCGAGCTGGCCTACATCGTCATGGAACTGGTGCACGGCAAGTCCCTTTACGAACACCTGCAGAACAAGGCCAAGTTTGATCTGGCCGAAATCGGCGAAATCATTCGTCAGCTGCTCGACGGCCTGGGTTATGCCCACGCCCAGGGCGTGGTGCATCGCGACATCAAACCTTCCAATCTGCTGATCAACGATGACGGCCGGATCAAAATCAGTGATTTCGGCATCGCCCACCTTGACTCATCCTCGCTTACCCAGGTTGGTGAAATCATGGGCTCCCCGGGGTACATGTCGCCCGAACAATTCACCGGTGACGAGCCCGATGCGCGCACCGACATCTACGCCGCCGGTGTCATCGCCTACGAACTGCTGGCAGAACGCAAGCCGTTCATCGGCAGCAACGTGGAAATCATGCGCCAGGTTATCAGCGAGCGGCCGCCGAATCCGTCCGAGTTCAGTCCCAAGATATCGGTGCAGTTGGACTGGGCCACACACAAGGCGCTAGCCAAAAAACGCGAAGAGCGCTTCCAGACCACCAGGGAATTCGCGCTCGCATTCGTGCAGGGCATTGCCGCCAGCTTGCGTGCCAACAAACCCGCCACGCCGGAAAATGAGGCCGATGCGCCCACCCAGCGCCTGGACCCCAAACTGGTTTCAGCGGCACGGATGATCGCCGGCATGCAGGTCAGCGCAAAACCGGCGGGCGAAGCTGCCGCCGCCAAAAATACCACGCCGGTTGCGCCTACATTTGATACCGCCGGCAAAAAAGCAAAGCTGCTGTTTGTTGATGACGAAGAACGCATCCTCAACGCATTACGCTCGGTATTTCGTTCCCAATACACCGTATTCACCGCCAGCAGTGGCCCCGAAGCCATGGAATTCCTGAAGCGCTTCGGCCCCCACGTGATAATCAGCGACCAGCGCATGCCCGACATGACCGGCGTCGAACTGCTACGCCAGGTCAACGATTTTGCGCCGCACACCGTGCGCATACTGCTGACCGGTTATTCCGACCTTGCTTCCATCGTCGGCTCAATCAACGACGGCGAGGTCTTCCGTTTCATCAGCAAACCCTGGGATAACGCTGATATCCAGAAAACGGTGGGCGAAGCCGCTGCCATCGCGCTGGAGCTTGCCGACATGGCCGCGACACCGGTCATCGTTCCTGAGAAAGTCAGCAGCGGCGTGCTGGTGCTGGAGCGCGCCCAGAGTATTTTTCGCGCCACCAGCGAACTGATGGGCAGCGTCTGCCCGGTGCTCCATGCGACAGACATAGACCGCGCACTGGAAATGCTCGCGGAACAGGAGATTGCCGTGATCGTTGCCGATCTCGATAAAAGCGACGAAAAAACGGTGACTGCGTTCAAAGTACTGAAACAGGATCACCCGGAAATACTGGTGATCGTCATGACCGAAGCATCGGACTCGGAAATGGTGATTACCCTGATCAACCAGGCTCAGGTTTTCCGCTTCCTCAGCAAACCGCTGAACCTGAAATTGCTGCAGCAGCATGTGCACGCCGCGCTGGCCCGCTACCAGTCCTTCCGCAAATCTCCCAAGCTGCTCAAACAGCACCGCGTGGCACAAACACGGACAGAGGGCAGTTCAGTACTTGGCCAACTGCAGAAAAAAATAAGCTCCATCAAGTCCTGGCTCGGCGTCTGATCCGCGCTTCGTCGCGCACTCTGACTAAACCCAGTCTTTAGCAATCAGAAAGTCCGAGTACAAGCGCGCTTCCGGCGTGCCGGGCTGCGGGTTCCAGTTGTAACGCCAGTGCACTGCCGGTGGCAGTGACATCAGGATGGATTCGGTGCGCCCGCCCGACTGCAGCCCGAACAGGGTTCCGCGGTCGTGCACCAGATTGAACTCCACATAACGCCCGCGACGATAAGCCTGGAAATCTCGTTCTCGTTCGCCGTAGGGTAAATCGCGGCGGCGTTCGACGATGGGCACGTACGCCGGCAGCAAATGATTGCCGACACTGCGTGTCAGTGCAAAACAAGTGTCGAAGTCCGGTGCGCACAAATCATCAAAAAAGATACCGCCGATGCCGCGCGGTTCCTTGCGGTGTTTCAGGAAAAAATAACGATCGCACCACTGTTTGTACTGCGTATGACAGTCGGCCCCGAACGGTGCCAGTGCATCGCGACATACGCCATGAAAATGCTGGGCGTCTTCGGCGTAACCATAATAAGGCGTCAGATCCATGCCCCCGCCAAACCACCACACCGGTTCTGCACCCGCTTTTTCGGCGACAAAGCAGCGTACATTCAGATGCACCGTCGGCACATGGGGATTGCGAGGATGCAGCACCAGCGACACGCCCATGGCCTGGAACGAACGCCCGGCAAGATCAGGGCGCGCTGCCGACGCCGAAGGTGGCAACTGGTCACCAAACACGTGCGAATAACCCACGCCGGCGCGTTCGAACAGCGCGCCACCTTCCAGCAACCGGGTAATGCCACCACCACCCTGCGGCCGCTCCCAGGCATCATTCAAAAACGCGCCGCCATCGAGCGCAGCCAGACGATCAACGAGCGTCTGCTGCAGGCCGGTGAGATAGGATTTGACTGCGGCAATATCCATCTTGGAAGGTCACGCCTGCGGCGCGGTCACCTTACTTGCTTCCTGCGGCGACGGCGCGATGGCCGATGTCCCGGCGAAACTGCATGCCGTCGAAGCGGATCTGGTCAACGATTTCGTAGGCGCGACGCTGCGCCGTGCGTGTATTGTGCCCCAGCGCCGTGACGCACAACACGCGCCCACCGCTGGTGACGGTATCCGCGCCGAATAGTGTTGTACCGGCGTGAAAAACATGGAAGTCTTCACCCGGTGTTGGCAGCCCGCGAATGACATCGCCTTTGCGCGGATCATCGGGATAGTAGGCCGCCGCGAGCACCACGCCCAGCGCCACCCGTGGATCCCAGTCCGCGCTCGCAGCATCCAGCTTGCCATCTATCGCCGCTTCCAGCAGGGTCACCAGGTCGCTTTTCAGGCGCAGCATAATCGGCTGCGTCTCGGGATCACCCAGGCGGCAGTTGAACTCCAGCACCTTGATCTGGCCGGCGGCGTCGATCATCAAACCCGCATACAGAAATCCGGTGTACGGAATGCCGTCGGCCGCCATGCCGTTGATGGTCGGCTGGATGACCTCACGCATGACCCGCGCATGAATGCCGGGTGTCACCACCGGCGCCGGTGAATACGCGCCCATGCCACCGGTATTGGGGCCCTGATCACCATCCTGCAAACGTTTATGATCCTGGCTGCTCGCCAGCGCCAATGCATGACGACCATCCGCCAGCACGATAAAACTGGCTTCTTCGCCTTCGAGAAATTCCTCTATGACTACTCGCGCACCGGCTGCCCCCATCTTGTTGCCGACCAACATCATATCGACTGCAGCATGGGCTTCATCAGCAGTCATCGCCACCACCACACCCTTGCCTGCGGCCAGGCCGTCGGCCTTGACCACGATGGGTGCGCCCTGGCGATCGATGTAGGCATGGGCGGCCGCGGCATCAGTAAAGGTCCCATGGGCCGCCGTGGGTATGCCATGGCGCTGCAGAAAGTTTTTGGCGAAATCCTTGGAGCTTTCGAGCTGCGCTGCTTTTTGCGTTGGTCCGAAAATGCGATGTCCGGCGCTGCGCACGGCATCCACCAAACCTGCAGCCAGCGGTGCCTCGGGCCCGACCACAGTCAGCACAATATCATTTTTATTAATAAAATCAACAACTTGGTCGTTGTCTTCGATCGTAACGTTTTGCAAACCCTCTTCATATGCGGTACCGGCATTCCCCGGCGCCACGCAAACCTTAGAGACCCGCGGCGACTGCGCCAGCTTCCACGCCAGGGCGTGCTCGCGACCACCGCCGCCGATAACGAGTATTTTCATGTCAGTGGCGGAAATGCCGGAAACCGGTAAACACCATGGCGATGCCGTGTTCATCGGCCGCCGCTATGACTTCTTCATCACGCAGGCTGCCGCCCGGCTGGATGATCGCCTTGGCACCAGCAGCAGCAACCACATCAACACCATCGCGGAACGGGAAAAAAGCGTCTGACGCAACCACCGAATTCTTCAGTTGAAGCTGGGCATTGCCGGCTTTGATCGAGGCCATACGCGCCGAATCCACACGACTCATCTGCCCGGCTCCCACGCCCAGGGTCTGCCCATTGCCGCAGAACACGATGGCATTCGATTTGACGAATTTCGCGACCCGCCAGGCAAACAGCAGATCCGCGCGTTGCGCAGCACTTGGTTCCTGTTTGGTGACGACTTTCAACTGTGCTGCAGCGACATTCATGCCGTCCGGCGTCTGCACCAGCACGCCACCACCCACGCGTTTGATATCAAACGGATTAGCGCCCGCGGCCAGCGGCACTTCCAGCACACGAATGTTGGCCTTCGCAGCAAACACCGCCAGCGCTTCGGGTGTCACTTGGGGTGCGATAACCACTTCCACGAACTGCCGCGAAATCGCCTGTGCGGCCGGCGCATCCAGCACACGATTGACGGCAATGATGCCGCCAAACGCGGAAGTCGGATCGGTGGCAAGGGCTTTGTCGTATGCCTCTGTGACATCGGTACCCATGGCCACGCCGCAGGGATTGGCATGTTTGACGATGACGCAGGCCGGTGCATCAAAAGTTTTGACGCATTCCCATGCTGCATCGGCATCGGCAATGTTGTTGTAAGACAGCTCCTTGCCCTGCAATTGCCGGTACGCGGCGAGACTGCCGGGGGCCGGTGTCAAATCGCGATAAAACGCCGCTTGCTGATGCGGATTCTCGCCGTAACGCAGTGTCTGCACGCGGTCGAGCTGCAGATTGAGACGCTCCGGAAAATCTGCGCGTTTGCCGTCAGGCTGCAATGCAGTCAGATAATTGCTGATCGCGCTGTCGTAGGTCGCAGTATGCGAAAACGCCTTGCATGCCAGCCGGAACCGGGTCTCCGCACCCAGCGCGCCGCTGGTCGAGCTCATTTCCTTGAGCAACCCGGCATAGTCGGCAGGATCGGTGACCACTGCGACATGTTCGTAATTTTTTGCTGCGCTGCGCACCATTGCCGGCCCACCGATATCGATGTTTTCAATGGCGTCGGCCAACGGGCAATCGGGACGGGCAATGGTCTGAGTGAACGGATAAAGATTGACGACAACCAGATCGATGCCAGCAAAGCCCGCTTTTTGCATGGCCGCGACATGCTCCGGCAAATCGCGCCGCGCCAGCAATCCGGCGTGTATGCGCGGGTGCAGCGTCTTGACCCGGCCGTCGAGCATTTCGGGAAAGCCGGTGTAGTCGGCAACTTCCGTGACCTTGAGTCCGGCATCGCGCAGCAGTTTTGCCGTGCCGCCGGTGGACAGCAATGCCACGCCATAGCCTGCGAGTCCGCGCGCAAATTCCAGTACGCCGGCCTTTTCGGATACGCTGATTAATGCCTGTTTGATTATAGCCATGGCTGCAGAAAGCTGAATGCGCAGTGTCCGGCCCGCGGCGGGACCCGCGCGTATTCCCTCAGAATTTGATGTTGTAGGTTTTTATTTTTTTGCGCAGCGTATTGCGATTGATGCCCAGCATCGCTGCAGCATGCGACTGGTTGCCGCGCACCTTGCTCAGCACGGATTCCAGCAGCGGCTTTTCCACGCTGCCGATGACCATGTCGTACACGCCGCAGGCTTTCTCCCCGTCCAGATCGCGAAAATAGCCGTCGATCGCCCGACGCACGACGCGGGCCATTTCGGTTTCATTCATCATGCTGCAAGTTCCTCCACATAGGTCAGGCGTTCGCCCAGACCCGACAGTTCAGCAAAATAATTATTGACGGCTTCGAGTTGCTCCGCGCAGCTCTGCAGCTGGTTCATGCCATGGCGGAAAGCCGCCGAGCCTGCAAGGCCCTTGGTGTACCAGGAGATGTGTTTGCGCGCGACGCGCACGCCGGTGTGCTCGCCGTAAAACCCGTAAAGATCATGCAAATGCGCCACCAGTACGCGATGGATTTCCAAAACCGGCGGTGGCGGCAAATGGGTGCCGGTTGCAAGAAAATGGCTGATTTCGCGGAACATCCACGGCCGGCCCTGAGCCGCGCGGCCGATCATCACCGCATCGGCTTTGGTGTAGTCGAGGACATATTTGACTTGTTCCGGCGTCCGGATGTCGCCGTTGGCAATCACCGGAATTCTGATATCGGCTTTCACCGCGGCAATCGTGTCGTATTCAGCTACGCCGGTGTAACCACAAGCGCGAGTGCGGCCATGGATGGCCAGCGCCTGGATGCCGGCGTTTTCGGCAATACGCGCGACTGCGCGCGCGTTGCGATGATCGCGATCCCAGCCGGTGCGTATTTTCAGCGTTACTGGCACCTGCACAGCTTTGACCACGGCTTCCAGTATGCGCACGACCAGCGGTTCATCCTTCAGCAACGCGGATCCGGCCATCACGTTGCATACTTTTTTTGCCGGGCAACCCATGTTGATGTCGATGATCTGCGCGCCTTCGTCAACGTTGTAACGGGCGGCATCGGCGAGCATCTGCGGATCCGCACCTGCGATCTGCACCGAAATCGGATCGACTTCGCCATCATGATTGGCACGGCGCTTGGTTTTTTCGGAGCCCCACAACAGGGAATTACTCGCGACCATCTCCGACACGGCCATGCCGGCGCCCATCATCTTGCACAACTGACGGAACGGACGATCCGTCACGCCAGCCATCGGTGCCACGATGAGATTATTTTTCAGTTGATAGGAGCCGATACGCACCGGACTTGTTCTTTTATGGGTAACAGGGAAGGGCGCCATTGTAATCACTCGCGCGCGCGGAGAAAAGGAAAATGTGCCTCCTTTTTGAGCACCCGTCGCGAACACACAACGCCGGCTTGCAAAGCAGAACCGTCGTTTTTCGTCAAAACTATTCTGGATCAGTGCGTTGACTGCAAACTGCTCGAACTCCGCTGCAAGTTCGCCGCCAACCCGCGGTGGCACAATGATTCAGTGCAGTGCGTTCATCCGCGTGCGCCAAACGTCATGCGCCGCACCAGGAAATTTTTCAACGGCGGCACACAACCCAGCAAAGCAAGTCCCGTACCTCGCACCAAACGCAAGGGCAACAAGTCGTTGGAAAACAATTGCACCAGCGCGTGCGTCATACCGATGCCGCCGCGACGATCCAGGGCGCGGCGTGCGTGATAAGCCTCCAGCCAGGCCGGCGTACCCAGTGCCGCGCGGCGCGCTCCGGTAATGTGTGCGCCCAATTCCCAGGCATCGCGCAAACCGAGATTAAAACCCTGGCCGGCTACCGGATGCAGTGTCTGTGCGGCGTTACCGATCAATACGATGTGAGCGGGCACGGTCCGTAGCGCACGACGCATACGCAGGGGATAACTGGCGCGTCCACTGACCTTCGTAAAATTGCCGACTCGCGATCCGAATTCTGTACGCAACTCCGCACAGAACAACTCCGGCGTCATCGCGCACAACAATTGCGCGCGCTCAGGTGTCGTGGTCCAAACCAGTGCCCAGCCCTCACCATCAGGCAAGAGCGCGAGTGGTCCATGGCGCGTAAAACGCTCGTACGCCGTGTTGTTGTGCGTGCGCTCACTCACCACACGCGCAGTAACAGCGCATTGCTGATAATCCACTGCGGTGCCATCACCCGCCGCACCACCGTCAGCGATGACGGCCAGCGCTGCGTCACAGACACTCAGCTCTCCGGCCCGGTCATACTCCACGCGCGCAGCGTCTCCACCATGCCAGGCCATTACCCGGGCGCCGGTGTGGCACTGCAACGCAGTTTCTGCTGCCGCCTGGGCCAGCAAGTGCGACACCCGACCGTAATCGACCACATAACCGAGTTCGGGAAATCCCGCTTCAGCGGCGGCCAGGCCAACACGACCAAAACCACCGCGTTGCGAAACATGAATATTCCGTATCGGCGTCGCGGCCGCCGCCAGTGCCGGCCACACACCCAGGCGTTCGAGTATCAGCCGACTGCCGTATGACAGGGCCAAGGGCCGCGCATCGCCACTGGCAACCGTCCGCGCCTCCAGCATGGTGATCTGCAACCCGGAATCGCGCAGGGCCAGCGCCAATGCCATACCTACCGGGCCACCACCGACGATGACGACGTCAGCGGATTCAGGCATGGCGATCGCGCATCAGTGTTTCAATGTCGGATATGCTTTTGGGTGCATCCGCGCTGAGTATTTCACAGCCCTGCGCAGTCACCAGCGCATCGTCTTCGATACGCACGCCGATATTTGCAAAAGCCTCCGGCACATCCGGCCCCGGCCGGATATAACATCCGGGCTCAACGGTCAGCACCATGCCAGGCTGCAACTCGCGCCATGCGCCGTTCGATTTGTACTCGCCTGCATCATGCACATCCAGCCCCAGCCAATGGCCGGTGCGGTGCATGTAAAACTGCTTGTATGTCTCCTGCTCGAGCACCGCGGCCAACGAACCCTGCAACAGTTTCAGGTCAATGAAACCCTGTGCCAGCACCGCGACCGCCGCATCGTGCGGCACATTCCAGTGCGCCCCCGGCTGCACTGCGTCTATGGCCGCAGCCTGCGCTGCCAGTACCAGCTGGTAAACGTCGTGCTGAGGTCCGCTGAAACGACCGTTGACCGGGAAGGTGCGCGTGATGTCGGACGCATAGCCGTCGAGTTCGCAACCGGCATCGATCAGCAGCAGATCGCCATCGGCCAAATGCCCGCTGTTCTCGACATAATGCAGCACGCAGGCATGAGCGCCGGCGGCGACTATGGACGTGTAGGCTGGCGACTGCGCGCCCTTGCGGCGGAATTCATGCTGCAGCACAGCTTCAATTTCATACTCCCCCACGCCCGGTCGCGCGGCCTGCATGGCAAGCCGGTGGGCAGCAGCGGAGATTTTTCCGGCGCGACGCATCAGCGCCACTTCATGCTCATCCTTGATGATCCGCATGTCATCTAGCAGAGTGCGCACATCGCGAATGTCCCGGGGCGCAGCCACGCCACTGCGTGCGCGCTCGCGCACGGCGTTGACCCAGCCCAGCACCCGGGCATCCCAGGTGGCGTCACTGCCCAGATGCACATGCACGGCAGTTTGGTCTGCCAGCAAATCCGGCAGGCGCGCATCCAGCTCCGTGTGGGCATATACCTCATCAAAGCCGAATAGCTCCCTGGCAGCATCCGGCCCGTAGCGGTAGCCATCCCAGATTTCGCGCTCCGGATTTTTTTCACGGCAAAACAGGATGCTGCGCGGCTGTGCACCGCCGATCAGCACCAGCGCTGCATCCGGCTCGCGAAAACCCGTCAGATAATAAAAATAGCTGTCGAATCGGTACGGATAATGGGCATCGCGATTGCGGATGCGTTCGGGGGCGGTGGGTATTATGGCCACGCCCTCACCGAACAGCGCGGCAAGGTGGGCGCGGCGGCGCTTATAAACTGCTGCGTCCATCTGTGGCTGGTCAGACATGCTGTGATTATAACTGTGCGTCAGCTGTCAACCTGTCCATCAAGCAATTGCGCCCAGGAATTTTCCAGCGCCGGCAATTCCTGTTCAGCCAGCACAGCCAGCGCGTGGAATTCAGCCTGCAGACGGGCGGCATCGGTACCGGGCACCAGTTCCGACAGCATGCCACTGACTGCCGCCAGCGTTTCGCGCACACCCATCGCTGCTGCCAGCGCGCTTTTCAGCTGCTCACGCGGATGCGGAATCCAGGTTCGCGCTGCGCTGAGGCTTTTCAGTCGTTCGCCCAGCTCGAGCAACCGTTTGCGCAACCGCGGCGCGGCACCCAGTCGCGTCATGGTGACCTCACCCCAGACCGCCAGATCCATCAGTTCACGCCAGCGCGTCTGCATACTGGTCACCCACGCCCGGTCGAGCACCAACGCGGCGCTGACCTGTGCAGCATCCAGATCGCGGCCCACGTCGTCAGCGCCCTGCACGCGCTGCGCGGTCTACTGCTGCGAGCCGCTCCGGGGTGCCGATGTCATGCCAGTCCCCTTGGTAGATCTCACCGACAATCTGCTGCCGTTGCATTGCGGCGATCAGCACATCGGCCAGCCGCGCCCGGCTACCGCGCTGAATATCCGCAAACAATGCCGGATGATAGGCGCCCATGCCGCTGAACGTATGACGCTCGGCGGCGTCGGCCAGAACCTTGCCGGCATCCAGACCAAAATCTCCAGCAGGATGTTGCGGCGGATTGGGCACCAGGACCAGATGGGCCAGCGGCCCGCCCGCCGTGAGTTGCTGTGCCGCACGACTCAGCAGGGAAAAATCGTAGTCGCTGTACACATCGGCATTCACGGCAATGAACGGCGCCGCACCCAGCAGCGGTAGCGCCTGGGCGATGCCGCCCGCGGTTTCCAGCGCTTGCGGTTCGCGTGAATAACGAATGTGCACCCCCAGCGCGCTGCCATCGCCCAATGTCGCGGCAATTTGTTCACCCCGATAGGCGAGATTGATCACGATGTCGCACAGGCCTGCGCGTGCCAGTGCCTCGATGATCAAGATAATCAGCGGTCTGCCTGCAACCTGCAGCAGCGCCTTGGGCGTGTGGTCGGTCAAGGGGCGCATGCGTTCGCCACGCCCGGCGGCCAGTATCATTGCCTGCACCGCGCCGCGCCTCAGAAGTTATAACCCACTTGCGGACGATGCTGCTCAAGTTCGTCCAGCAGGTGGCCCAGTGGCGCCAGTTCGACGTAGCGGTTACTGACGGCGCGCGCATAACCCAGAAAACGCGGCGTATCCTCGAGATACCCGGACTTGCCATCGCGGTAGTGGATGCGCGCGAATATGCCCAGCACTTTCAGATGCCGTTGCAAACCCATCCATTCGAAGGCCCGGTAAAACGAATCAAAATCTGCATCCACCGGCAGTTGTGCGCGTTTTGCCTGCTCCCAATAACGTTTGACCCAGTCGATGACCTGTTCTTCCGGCCAGCTGATAAACGCATCCTTGAACAGCGACGCAACGTCATAAGTGATCGGCCCATACACCGCATCCTGGAAATCCAGCACCCCAGGGTCCGGTTCGGACACCATCAGATTGCGCGGCATGTAATCGCGATGCACAAACACCGCCGGTTGTGCCAGCGCGCTTTCGGCGAGCAGGCTGTTGATGCGCTCCAGTCTCGCGCGTTGCGTATCCGACAGCGTAATCCCCAGATGACGTCCGACATACCATTCCGGAAACAAATCCATTTCCCGCAGCAGCAATGCGCGGTCATAGGGCGGCAGTACACCGGGACGGCTGGCACGCTGCCAGGTCACCAGTGCCGCAACCGCCTTGCCGTACAGGGCGGCCGCGTTGGTTTCGGTCAGCGCTTTCAGATAGGTCGTGGGACCGAGATCGGACAGCAAGAGGAAGCCCTGCTCCACATCCGCGGCCAGGATTTCAGGCACGTGCAGCCCGGCATCACGCATCAGTTGCGCCACATGGATGAACGGCCGGCAATCCTCGCGCTCCGGCGGTGCGTCCATGGCGATACGCGTAACAGCGGCAAAGGTTACGCGGAAATAACGCCGGAAGCTCGCGTCAGCCGACGCCGGCGCAAGCGTAAAAGGCTCGCCGGGAAAATGTTCCGCAAGCCATGTGCTTAACGCCCCCAGCCGCAGGTCGCCTTCGGGCAAAGATGATGGATTCAAGCGTTGCTTCAAGCAGTGAATTGTGAGATTTTACCACCTCGCCTGAAGCCCTTTCCTGATGCCCTTTTCCCGAAAATCCCGGATTGCACTCGCTGTGTTGTGTGCGCTGCCATTGCTGGCTGCCGCCGAAGAGGGACTGAAACCAAAATCACAGTCCGGCCCACGGCTCGGACAGCCGAAAAACACCGATGCGGAACCGCTGTTCATCGAGGCTGACCGGCTGCAGGGCACACAGGACAAGGAAGTCGAGGCATTCGGCAATGCGCGGCTGCGCAAGGGCGATCAGTCGTTTCAGGCGGACTGGATGCGCCACAACACGGCGGCCGACGTGCTGGACGCAACCGGCAATGTCCGCATCGAACAGGCCCGGGAAATCATTGAAGGCAGTGTGCTGCACTACGAGCTGGCCACGGATCGCGGCCATATGGAGCGCTCACGCTACATGCTGATGAGCGTGCTGCCAAACACACCGGCCAGCACACAGTTTGCACAAACCGAAGGCCGCGGCACGGCGGAGCGCCTGCTGTTTGAAGGCCCACTCAAATACCGCATCGAGAATGCCAGCTATACCACCTGCGAACCCGGCAATGACGCGTGGTTTCTGCGCGCAAAACAGCTCGACATAGACCGCAATCGCGATGTTGGGGTTGCGCATGATGCGAGCATCGTGTTTTTCAACCAGCCCATCTTCTATACGCCCTACCTGTCCTTCTCCCTGAACCGGCAGCGCAAGTCTGGACTGCTGACACCGAGCTACCGGACCTCCAATACCACGGGCTTCGAATTTACCGCGCCCTATTACTGGAACATTGCGCCTGAAATGGACGCCACGCTGTATCCGCGCTACATGACCAAGCGCGGCCTGCAGCTCAGCGGCGATTTCCGCTATCTGAATCCACGCTGGCGCGGCGAAACGCGAGTGGAAGTGCTGCCCAGCGATCAGCAGATCAGTCGTGACCGCTGGGGCTTGTTTGCCAAACATCAGCAAACACTGGGTAACGCCTGGAACGGGGCGTTCAACCTGAACCGCGTCTCCGACGGCAAATATTTCACCGACCTGTCGACACTGGTCGCGGTGACATCGCAGGTCCATTTGTCCAATGACGCCACGCTCTCCCGTGGCGGCACCTGGGGTGACGCCGGCACTTACAGTTTTTCCGCCTATACCCAGCGCTGGCAGACCCTGCAATCCGATCCGCTGGCGCCGCTGGTATCACCATACAACCGCCAGCCGCAGCTCTCGCTTTCCGCTCAACGTTTGGGCGCACGCTGGGGGGATTTCGATCTGCTCGGCAGTTTTGTCGCATTTGACCATTCGTCACTGGTCAACGGCCGCCGCATCGTGGCTTATCCGAGTTTTTCAATGCCGCTGCAGAATGCCTACGCCTACGTGACGCCCAAAATCGGCCTGCACACCACCCATTACTCGCTGGGCAGCAACAACACCGCCGGACTGCAGGACGCCACGCGTGCACTGCCTATTTTCAGTGCGGAAACCGGCGTTGTGTTTGAACGCGATACACGCGCGGGGGGACAGCCATTTATCCAGACGCTGGAACCCAAGGCTTATTACGTCTATATCCCGTACAAGGACCAGAGCGGGATGCCGAACTTCGAAAGCGGCCTGCAGGACATCAACTTCGCGACCATTTTTACCGAAAACCAGTTCAGTGGACAGGACCGCATCAATGATGCCAACCAGCTGACGTTCGGCGCCAGCTCCCGCTTCATCGATGCCGGCACGGGGATCGAACGGCTGCGCTTTGCCCTGGCGCAACGTTATTATTTCCAACCCCAGCGCGTTACCGTGCCTGGCGTACCGCCACGCGCCAGCGACCGCAATTCATCGGATCTGCTGGCCACATTTGGCGGCAATTTCGCCAAGAACTGGTCTGGCGACGTCGGCTGGCAATACAACACGGATCTGAAACAAACTCAGAAATTCAACATCGCCACCCGCTACCAGCCGCAACAGGGCAAGGTGCTGAACATGGCTTACCGCGAAACCATCAGCTCACTGCGCCAGGTCGATTTCTCGACCCAGTGGCCAATCGACGGGCGCTGGACCGCAGTCGGTCGCTGGAACTTTTCACTGCGCGACAATCGTACGCTGGAAGCACTGGCCGGGATCGAATACAACGACAATTGCTGGGCGCTGCGGGTCGTCGCCCATCGCTTTGCCACGACCACCAGCGCTGCCAGCACCTCCGTTTTCGTCCAGTTGGAGCTGAGCGGCGTTTCAAGGATAGGCAGCAGCCCGTTTGAAGTGCTCCGACGGAACATTTCCGGCTACAAGAAACTCGACCCACGCGCCACTACGCCGGTCGAATACAATGTACCGGGATTGTTTTAGCCTGCCGACGGTCCAATCCGTTGCCGACCCGTAACCTGACGAGCTTGCCGCTCAGATCATCAGTGACATTTGAAAACCCTGGATTCAGCATGCAACTCCGAATTTCTCTTTGCCGCCTCATTACCTGCGCGCTGATCTCCGGTGTCCTGATTGCGGCCTCCGCACACGCCCAGACCGCCAAACCGCGAGCCATTGTTACAGTTGACCGTATCATTGCGGTGGTCAACGACGAGGTCATTACCGAACGCGAACTGGAAGCACGGGTAGACTTTGCGTTACGCCAGCTGCGCCAGCAAGGCACCCCGCCGCCGCCGCGAGAAGTCATTGCGCGGCAACTGATTGAACGCCTGATCAATGACCGGGTGCAATTGCAACATGCGAGCGAAATCGGTCTCCGCGTCGATGATAACGATCTCGGACGAGCCCTGGAACGGATTGCCGGTGACAACAAAATGTCGTTGCCCCAGCTGCGCGCCACGCTCGAAAAAGACGGGGTACCGTTCACCAAGTTCCGTGACGATATCCGCAACGAAATCGTGTTGTCACGCCTGCGTGAGCGTGAAGTCGCACAGAAAATCGTCATCACCGATGCCGAGATCGACAATTTTCTCCAGAGCCAGAAAACCCAACAGGGCCGGGGCGACGAATTCAATATTTCGCATATTCTGGTTGCCGTGCCGGAAAGTGCATCTCCGGAACAGTTGCAAATCCGTCGCGCCCGTGCCGAAGAAGCGTTGACGCAGATTCGGGGCGGCACGGATTTCCGCCAGGTCGCGGCTGCCTTCTCCGATGGCCCCGAAGCGCTGCAGGGTGGCCAAATCGGCTGGCGCGAAAGCAACCGCCTGCCCAGTCTGTTTTTGGATGCGCTGCAACCACTGAAAGTCGGGGAGTTGAGCGGACTGCTGCGCAGTCCTAATGGCTTTCACATACTCAAGCTCAATGAACGACGCGGCGGGCAGGCCCCGCTGATCGTGCAGCAAACCCAGGCTCGCCACATCCTGATCAAGACCAACGAACTGGTTTCGGAAACTGAAGCACGCAACCGCCTGCTCGCGTTAAAGGAGCGTCTGGACAACAAAGCCGATTTTCCCGAACTGGCGCGTGCGCATTCCGAAGACACCAGCGCATCACGCGGCGGTGATCTCGGCTGGCTGTCGCCCGGCGACACCGTGCCGGATTTCGAGCAGGCGATGAACGCACTTAAACCCAACGAGATCAGTCCGCCGGTAAAAAGCCCATTCGGCTGGCACCTGATCCAGGTGCTCGAGCGGCGCAGCAAAGACATGACCCAGGAAGGCCAGCGCCTAAACGCGCGCCAGGCATTGCGCGAGCGCAAGACCGACGAAGCCCACCAGGAGTGGGTACGTCAATTACGCGACCGCGCCTATGTAGAACAACGTCTTGAAGATAAATCATAGTTAAATCAATGGGTTATACTGTTCTGCTCGCGTGTCCGCCGCCACACCGCAACCGCTGATCGCCGTTACCGCAGGCGAACCTGCGGGTATCGGCCCGGATATATGCGCCATGCTCTCGGGCCGCGCACTGCCGGCACGTATCGTCATCATTGCCGACGCGGAGTTGCTGCGCGCGCGCGCGCTGGACCTGGGATTGCCGCCCGCCAGCATGCCGCCGTTTGAAAGTCCTGATACCGCCGGGGCTTATTCCGTATTGCATGTGCCACTGGCGCAACCAGCCAGCCCCGGCCGACTGGATGTCGCCAACAGCCGCTACGTCCTGCGTACTCTGGAAATTGCTGCCGATGGCTGCCGCGATGGTCTATTCGCAGCCATGGCGACCGCTCCCGTACACAAGGGAGTCATCAATGATGCCGGTATCGCGTTTACCGGGCATACCGAATTTCTGGCGGAACGATTGCATGCCCCGCACGTGGTCATGATGCTCGCCGGCGGCGGCCTGCGCGTGGCGCTGGCCACCACCCATCTGCCGCTGCACGCCGTCGCCAGTGCAATTAACAGTGCAAGCCTGGAAATGACCTTGCGCGTATTGCACGGGGACCTGATTTCGCGGTTTGGCATAACCGAGCCGCGCATCATTGTCGCCGGGCTCAATCCGCATGCTGGCGAGTCGGGCCATCTGGGCCGGGAAGAAATCGAGATCATTGTGCCGGTGCTCGAGCGTCTGCGCAGCGCAGGCTACAGATTGACCGGGCCGCTGCCCGCGGACACCCTGTTCCAGCCGGAACGCCTGCAGCATTGTGACTGCGTGCTGGCGATGTACCACGACCAGGGGCTACCGGTGCTCAAATACGCCAGCTTCGGCGGTGGCATCAACATCACACTGGGATTGCCGATCATCCGCACCTCGGTCGACCATGGCACGGCACTGGATCTCGCCGGCACCGGCAAGGCCCGCGCAGAAAGTCTAGTTGCCGCCATAACGCTGGCGGCCGAACTCGCTGCACGCAACAGCCGGACGCCAGACGCATGAGTGCGAGCCGCAGCGCCGGACATATTCCGCGCAAACGTTTCGGTCAGAATTTTCTGATTGATGAGAGCGTCATCGCCGGCATCATCTCCGCCATCAATCCCGCTCCGACGGACGCACTCGTCGAAATCGGCCCCGGTCTGGGCGCACTGACCACACCGCTGCTGGACCGGCTGGACCGGCTGCAGGTCGTCGAACTCGACCGTGACCTGATTACCCGGCTGCATGAGCGTTATCCTGCGGAGCGGCTGCTGATCCACGAAGGTGATGTACTCAAATTCGATTTTGCTGCTCTGGGCAGCGACCTGCGCATCGTCGGCAACCTGCCTTACAACATTTCCACGCCGCTGCTGTTTCGCTTCGCCGAGTTCACCGACAACATACGCGACGTGCATGTGATGTTGCAACGGGAAGTGGTGGAACGCATGGTCGCCGCGCCCGGCGATTCTGAATTCAGTCGGCTGTCGGTCATGCTGCAATACCGCTTCGACATGGAGATGCTGTTCGAGGTGTCCGCCGACGCCTTTGATCCCGCACCCAAGGTGGAGTCAGCCGTGGTGCGACTGACACCGCTCGCGCCGCTGCCGCATCCGGCGCGCGACGAAGCGGTATTCAGCAGCATCGTCGCGCGGGCATTCTCCCAGCGTCGCAAAACGCTGCGCAATACGCTGAAAGGCGTGATCGCGGCGGAAGATTTTGTGCGCCTCAACATTGATGCCGGCGCGCGGGCGCAGGAACTTTCGGTCGCAGATTTTGTACGTATCGCCGACGCCGTGACGGCTTCGGCTCAGTAACAGCTCAGGCGGCTGTCTTGCGCTGGACGAATTCGATTTTGTAGCCGTCAGGATCTTCGACGAACGCAATCACCGTGGTGCCATGTTTCATCGGACCCGGTTCGCGCGACACCTTGCCGCCGAGTTTCGTGACCTCCGCGCAGGCCTTGTAAGCATCCTCGACTTCGACCGCGACATGGCCATAACCGCTGCCCATGTCGTACGATTTCGTATCCCAGTTGTGCGTCAGTTCCAGCACTGCGGCACGCGACTCGTCGTCATAACCGACGAAGGCGTTGGTGAAACGCCCGCTCGGGTAATCGGATTTGCGCAGCAGATGCATGCCCAGCACCTGCGTATAGAAATCAATCGACCGTTGCAGGTCTCCCACCCGGATCATCGTATGCAGCAGTCTCATGTCTGTGCTCTCCGAATCAGATTTGCACCATTTCGAAATCTTCCTTGCGCGCGCCGCACTCGGGACAGGTCCAGTTCATCGGCACGTCTTCCCAGCGGGTGCCCGGTGCCAGCCCCTCATCGGGAACTCCCGCCGCCTCGTCATAGATGTAACCGCAGATCAAACACATGTACTTCTTGTATTGCACGTTATCGGTAGTCATCCGCTTTTGCCAGAGTTAATAAGCTACAATTCCCGCGACATTCTAGCCGATCCCATCTCTCCTCCCAATTGTTATGACTGACGCGCCCCCTATCGTGATGGTGTTCGCCGCCACCGACCCTACCGGTGGCGCAGGCCTGCAGGCGGACATCATGACGCTCGCCAGCATGGGTTGCCATCCGGTATCCGTGGTCACCGCCATCACCATCCAGGACACCATGGGTGTTGATGAGGTTCAGCCCATCGATGGTGAATGGGTCGCTGACCAGGCACGCTGCATACTCGAAGATATGCCCGTGGCCGCCTTCAAGATCGGTGTACTGGGCAGCCTGGAAGCCATCGCTGCAGTCGCTGAAGTCGTGTCGGACTACCCGGAGATTCCGCTGATACTCGATCCGGTGCTGGCCTCGGGCCGCGGTGACGAACTCGCCTCCGAAGAAATGCTCATGGCCATCCGCGAACTGCTGATACCGCAAACCACCATCGTCACCCCGAACAGTCTGGAAGCGCGCCGACTCGCCGACGATGGCAGCGAAGACGGTGATCAACCCGACCTCGCTGAATGTGCGCAGCGTATCCTCGCTTCCGGCTGTGAATATGTGCTGATCACCGGCACCCACGAAAATACCGGTGAAGTTGTCAATACGCTGTACAACAGCGATGGCGTAGTGCGCAGCGATGCTTGGCCGCGCCTGCCCAATACCTACCATGGCTCCGGTTGCACCCTCGCGTCAGCACTGGCGGCCACCATCGCCAACGGCGTCGACATGCAGGAGGCTGTACGCGACGCACAGGAATACACCTGGCAATCGCTGAAACTCGCGTTCCGGCCGGGCATGGGCCAGTACATCCCGGACCGTCTGTTCTGGGCACGCGATGACGAAACCACGCCCGAAGCAACCGAAGGCGAAGGCGACGGCGAACCGCAAACGTGAGCGCACGGATCGCAGGGCTGTACGCGATCACGCCCGACCTCGCGGATACAGAAGATTTGCTGCGGCGCGTACGCGCCGCGCTGACCGGCGGCGCCCGCGTGCTGCAGTACCGCAACAAGGCGGCGACACCCGCGCTGCGCCTCGCTCAGGCTCGCGCGCTGCAATCCCTGTGTACCGAATTTACCGTGCCCTTGATCATCAATGATGATGTGGCTCTCGCCATTGCTGTCGACGCCGCGGGTGTGCACCTGGGCGGCGCAGACGGCGACCTCGCCGCAGCGCGCGCCCGGCTGGGCCCCGGCAAACTGCTGGGAGCTTCGTGCTACGACCGTATCGAACTCGCCACAGCGGCCATCAACGCCGGAGCAGACCATATCGCGTTCGGCAGTTTTTTTGCCTCGGGCATCAAACCTGACGCCGTGCGACCACCGGTGGACCTGATTGCCCGTACCAAGCAACAATACAAGCTGCCGGTGGTCGCCATTGGTGGCATCACGCTGCAGAATGCACCGCAACTACTCGCCGCCGGCGTCGATGCCGTAGCCGTCATCACTGCCCTGTTTGCCGCTGCGGACGTCGCAGCAGCCGCACGTGAATTCCAGCTGTTATTCGAAACTCATCATGAAAAAAAGCCAAAAACTCTTTAATCACGCGCAACTGACCATTCCCGGTGGCGTCAACTCGCCAGTGCGTGCTTTTAAATCCGTCGGCGGCACGCCGCTGTTTATCCAGCGCGGCAAGGGTGCACAGATATGGGATGCCGACGGCAACAGTTATATCGACTATGTCGGCTCCTGGGGGCCGCTGATCTGCGGCCACGCCCATCCTGACGTAGTCAAAGCCGTGCAGCAGGCAGCGACGCGGGGTCTGTCGTTCGGTGCGCCGACTGAAGCTGAAGTCGAAATGGCCGATGTGCTGCGGCAACTGGTGCCCTCGCTGGAGCAGGTGCGTTTGGTCAGCTCCGGCACCGAAGCCACCATGAGCGCCATCCGCCTCGCCCGCGGATTCACCGGGCGCAGCAAAATCATCAAGTTCGAAGGCTGTTACCACGGCCATGCAGACGCTCTGCTGGTCAAGGCCGGATCCGGGGCACTGACTTTCGGCCAACCGTCGTCGGCCGGAGTGCCGGCGGAAACTGCCGCGCACACGCTGGTCCTCGACTACAACAACGAAACCGCACTTGAGGCCGCCTTCGCGCAAGCCGGAGCGGAAATTGCTGCCGTCATCGTCGAACCCGTTGCCGGTAATATGAACCTGGTTGCGCCGCGACCGAGTTTTCTGGAACTACTGCGCAAACTGTGCACCCGGCATGGTGCGGTGCTGATATTCGACGAAGTGATGACAGGGTTTCGCGTTGCACTGGGGGGGGCGCAGGCGCTGTACGGCATCAAGCCCGACCTGACTACGCTGGGCAAAGTCATCGGCGGCGGCATGCCGGTGGGCGCTTTTGGCGGCCGGCGCGACATCATGCAATGCCTGGCACCGCTGGGCCCGGTCTATCAGGCAGGCACGCTGTCGGGCAATCCGGTGGCTGTCGCCGCCGGTCTGGCGACGCTAAAACTGATACAGGCCCCCGGCTTTTATGACCGTCTGGGCGCGTCCGCACATCAATTGTGCAGCGGTCTGGCGGAAGCCGCGCAGGCCCGTCAAATTCCGTTTTCAGCGCGCAATGTCGGCGGCATGTTCGGCCTGTACTTCCGTGCCGCACCACCGACCTCGTACGCTGAAGTCATGGCATGTGACAAAGACCAGTTCAACCTTTTTTTCCACGCCATGCTGGCCGAAGGCGTCTATCTGGCACCGTCAGCCTATGAGGCCGGCTTTGTTTCTGCAGCACACAGCGCGGCCGATATTGATCGAACGCTGAAGGCTGCAGCAAAGGTTTTTGCTGCACTATAACCCGCAACAGAACATAAATATCAATTAAATCAATTGCTTATATAATTTATCTTTGCTGCATCTGAACCCGTAATGCAGCAAACCCGCCAGCCATGGAAAAAATCCGCCTCTCCAAACTGATGTCCGAGCAGGGCCTGTGCTCACGGCGTGAAGCCGACAGTTACATCGAGCGCGGCTGGGTGCTGGTGGATGGCGAACCGATCACCGAACTGGGTACCCGCATCCTGCCAACACAGCACATTACGCTGTTGCCCGCGGCGCAAGACCGGCAACAGGCGCGAGTGACCATCCTGATCAATAAACCCATGGGCTATGTCTCCGGCCAGGCCGAAAAAAATTACCGCCCTGCGGTGACGCTGATTGCCGGCGAAACGCATTATCCCGGCGACCGCAGCAAGCTGCGCTTTGATCCGCGGCATTTGCGCGGCCTGGCCCCTGCCGGCCGGCTCGACATCGATTCCACCGGATTGCTGGTGCTGACCCAGGACGGACGCATCGCCAAACAGCTGATCGGCGAAAACTCCAAAGTTGAAAAGGAATATCTGGTGCGCGTCACCGGCAAGCTGGGACGGGACGGGCTGGCACTGCTCAATCACGGCCTGAGCCTCGACGGCGAGGCGCTGCGCCCGGCGGTAGTGTCATGGCAAAACCGTGACCAGCTGCGGTTTGTGCTGCGTCAGGGCAAAAAACGCCAGATCCGCCGCATGTGCGAGCTGGTCGGCCTGGCGGCAGTCGGGTTGAAACGTGTACGCATCGGCAAAGTCATGCTCGGCGACCTACCGGGCGGACAATGGCGCTATCTCGGCGACAACGAGGAATTCTAGGCAGATACCGGATCAGCCCGGGTGCAGCGCAGATTTGGCCGGCGCCCGCAGCCGGCGCTTGGCCGGGGTTGAAACTGCCACCGCCGTCGGTCGGTTATCAATAATCTCTGCACTCAGCCGGGTCAGTTCCTCGCGCAGGGCCGGTGGTCCGCCCAACTGCTCCATCCGCCGCTGCCGTGCTTCCGCGTTGGGCAATGCATGCAGCCCAGCCAGATACAGCAGCAGATCTTCAGTCGTGTGGTAATCCGCACCGCCGGTACGCGGGAAATCGCGCGGGAAATCGGCATACATCCGTGACTTGCCCGGATAAAGAATCTGCGCGGCAAAGCCGAAACAGCTGACGCAAACCTCGCGACTGACACCGTTCAATTCGCAATAGGGCGTTGCGTTGTCCAGCCAATATTTCATGCGCTGCTGCAGATTGGTCTGCAGCCGAGCTACTGCAGGCTCGTTGCGGTACGGACGCAGCCCGTATCGATGCTGCACGGTATAGCGCTGGTCATGGACCTCGTATACGCCGTCGGCAATAAATGGCGCCACCCTGACACCTGCCCCCGGAAACGACCAGGCGATGCGCTGATCGGGCAGCTCGATGCCAATCTGCATTTCCTGTGAACCATCTGGCGCAGTGATCAACCAGTAGTGCACATAACCCGCCTGACCTGGCCCAGTCGACGTGACCACTGCCGGAGCGCGTATCGGTTTGGCTGCCACTGGCCGCGAAGTTTTAGTCGCTTTGGTTGCGCGGCGGCTGGTATCCGGCTGCGCCACCGCGGCGACACCGGAAAAGCTGACGGCAGGCGCCAAGCCGGGCAAGGCCAGCAGTGGCAACACAAACAACAGGCTCGGAATCAATCGGTGCATGGTGGTCTTGGTCATAGCGCGCAGAGAGAAGTTCATGCGTCGGGCAGGGATATTAACGCCGCTGCCGCCATAACGCGTACACGTAGGCGCAGTTCTGCAACAACTGTCGCCGCTCAGCGACGCGCGAGCAGATCCGGCAGTTCGGCAACGCTGCCGATCAAATCCGTATGCGACTCCGGCTGCATCTGGTCGCGCCCATGCGCGCCGGACAAAACGCCGATGTTCAGCGCAACGCCGGCGTTATGTCCCGCCTGCAGGTCGAGCACCGTATCTCCGGCATTGGCCACCTTGCGCACGTCAGTGACGCCGGTAGCCTCCATACAGCGGAAAATCATGTAAGGCGCCGGCCGCCCCAGCGCGACCTCATCACCGCACACCACGGCATCGACCACGCCCTCGCGCCAGCGCAGCGCATCGAGCAGCAGGTTCGTCGTCTCGCGATCAAAGCCCGTGTTCAGCGCGACGCGGATGCCGCGGCTACGCAAGCTATCAATCGCCTCGCGCGCGCCAGGCACCGGCTCCACCGTGCCCTTGAACACTTGCGCAAGATGCCGCACAAAAGTTGTGTAGACCTGCTCCGACCGCGTCACACGGTCAGCGCCTTCCGGGATTAAATTGAGTACGGCCAGCCGTTTCGACGCACCGCGCAGGCTGTTGATCGCCTGCGGCGTCACCGCAATGCCGTGCTCTGCCAGTGCTGAGGTAAACGCCTGCGGCACCTGTCCTGCATCACGCACCGTGGTGCCGGCCATGTCGCAGACCACCAGTTCAATATTCATGTCAGCAATTCTCCAGTCCTACAACAACTCTATGCCAAAACGACGCACGGCCAGCGCAAACAACCAGAAACAAACTACCGTAAGCACCACACAGGCCAGTAGCGTCAACCAGAAACCCAGCCGCGGCAGTAATGCGGGAAATGCCAGGAACATCGGCAATGTCGGCACCACATACCAAAACGTGTACCAGGCGTGATTAGCGATTTTTTCCGGCGACTGGTTCTCGACATACAGCCAGATCAGCGCCAGCACAGTCACCATGGGCAGCGCAGCGACCAAAGCACCGAGTTTGTCGCTGCGCCTGGCCAGTTCGGACACCAGCACCACGACGGCTGCAGTCAGCATATATTTGGTAATAATCCAGGCCATAGGTGCTCCAAAGGCAAAGTGAACAGGTCGCAGACATAGTCTATCGTGCCAGGCCCCATCTTGTGGCGTTGCCCCGAGCACCGTCGTCGCCTAACATCAGCGCACTTCCAAAGGATTACTCATGAACGAACTTTTTGGCAAAGTCGCCATTGTCACCGGCGCCACCCGCAAACGCGGGCTCGGTCGTGCAATTGCTCTCACACTCGCCCGTGCCGGCGCTGACGTTGCGGTCACCGGCAACAGCCGTAACAGCTCCAGCCTGACTGCCGACGAGCAGCAGGAAGGCTGGCGCGGCCTGTCCGATGTGGTGGCAGAAATTGAGGCTCTAGGCCGCCGTGCATTCGGGGCGTACATGGACGTGCGCAAGGCCGATGACGTGCAGCGCATGGTGCAGGAAGTCGTCAACAAGCTCGGTCGCATCGACATCCTGATCAACAATGCCACTTACCCGCGTGCCGCCGACCGCGTACCGGTACAGGAGCTGGACGACGATCTCTGGCGCACTATCATCGATATCAACCTTACCGGCACCATGCTCTGCAGCAAGTACGTCTCGCGCCAGATGATTACCCAGGGTGACGGTGGCAGCATAGTCAGCATCTCCTCAGGAGCGGCGTTGAAAGCACCCGCGACGTTTTCCGCCTACGCCGCATCCAAGGCCGGTATGCATGCACTGATGTCCACGCTGGCGGATGAACTGGGTGAACACGGCATTACGGCCAATGTCATCGCACCGGGTTTTCTCGACACCGCACGCATAGACACGCTGCGCGATCCTGCAAAGTGGGAAAAACGCCTGTCAACGATTCCGATCAAGCGCCCCGGCACTGTCGAAGAAGTCGCTGATCTGGTGCGTTATCTGTGCGGCCCCAGTGCGCGCTGGATCAGCGGGGATGTGCTGTTGATGACCGGTGGCGAAGTGCGGCGAGCCGCGCGTTAAGACCTTGGTCGGTGCCGCTCACCGTACCGATCATCACTCACATCACCCGCGGAAGTGATCCGGCGGCGCGCCGGCACTACATTTGCTGCAAGGCAGTTGGTGCCCAAGCATGGCCTCGCGCCCCTGAGTAGTCACGACCCAAGGTCGATTCGTCCATGGCGGGTCGTGGCGCACATGCTGGAAGTGGCCGCACGCCAGCTCGGCCACCCAGTCATGAGCCTCGTCCTGATGAAAACCGGTGATGGGTTGATCCAATGGAATTACCACTCGGCTGGTCGGTCAGGCGCTGTCATGCCGGTTTTTGTTCTGCCGTTGTCGGGCACGCAATCGGCACCTGTCCAGAATATTGCTTCTTTCCTGTGTGCTGGCAGCATTCCAGCCGACGATTTCAGCGATGGTACGATGGCAGCCCAGACAAACATCTTGTTCGTCCAGACAGCAGTTGCGGACACAGGGTGAAGCCGTGCTGCCGCCTGGTCCCGTGGCATTAATCGTCATCAACGAGCACCGCCGCGACCCGCGATTGCAGCCGCGGCAATAACTCTTTTTCAAACCACGGGTTGCGGCGTAACCACAGGTTGTTGCGCGGGCTGGGATGCGGCAGCGGCACTACCTCCGGCCAGTAATCACGCCACCGCTGCACCGTATCGGTCACGCTTTTTGCCGCATGCGGCAAATGGTAGGCCTGTGCATACTGGCCGATGACCAGCGTGAGCTTCAGCTTGCGCAGCCGCTGCATGAGCGATTTACGCCAGGTCGCGGCGCACTCCGGGCGCGGCGGCAGATCGCCTGATTTGCCGGTCCCTGGAAAACAAAATCCCATGGGCAGTATGGCAACTTGCTGCGAATCGTAAAAAATGGCATGGCTCAGGCCCAGCCACTCGCGCAGGCGATCACCGCTGGCGTCAGCAAACGGCACACCGGATTCATGCACCTTGCGTCCCGGTGCCTGGCCTGCGATCAGCAGTCGCGCGGCCGGATGCAATTGCAGCACCGGGCGCGGACCCAGCGGCAACTGTTTTGCGCAAATTGCACAGCCGCGCACTTCACCCAGCAAAGCGGCAAACGTAGCCATAAATCAGACTACCATGCGCAATGCCAGATAGGGCGCAAGATTGAACACGAATATGAGCAGCTTGAAAAAAGCCATGCCCGCGTAATGGATGGCATCAAAGTTTGCAGATGACAACTTGAACCATTTTCCATGCAGCCCGTACATCCAGTCGTGGGCAAACCGGAAAATGAGCAGCCACCACACCAGCACCGCATAGTTGATGAGTGCCGACCAGCCCAGAACATCTCGAATCAGTTCCACGGTCATTGTTTGCCCTCCTGGTTGCAGCGCCTATATGGTTCAGCCACAAAAGCTACCGGACTTTACCGGCTGGCGCGACCGCTCCAGCAACAAATATAACATCGCAGAATCTGCCCTCTCCCTGAGCTCGCGGCAGAAATCAATTTGCTTGTTACTCGCGGCAACTCACAACTTGGGAATGCGCAACCGACTGATCATCAATGAGCCCGAGAGTGCAAATACGAGTACCAGCGGATGCAATTCGAAGCCAGCCAGATCAACTTTGCCGAACCACAGGTTTTCGCGCACCGCACCGGACCAGGCCGCCAGCAGCATCAGCAGGACGAGAAGTATGGAGGTCGGTATCGGGGTCCCTTCAAAATACTTCACCTTGCCGGTGCCTTCGGACAACGCGTCTGCGGTGACGTTATAACGGGCAAGACGGGAAACACCGCAGGCCACGAAGTAAGCCAGCACGATGCGATCATACATACCCTGCATGCCGCAACCGTAGGCAATAATTGCAGGCGCCACGCCAAAGGAAATGATATCCGCCAGCGAGTCCAGCTCTCGGCCCATAGCCGAGGTTTTTTGCCGCCACCGGGCAATGCGCCCATCCAGTATGTCGAATATCAGTGCAGCAAAAACCAGGCTGCACGCAAAGTAGATGTGACCCAAGTTGCCGGTTTCGAGGTAGGTCATGGTTGAAAACAGGGCGCCCGTACCGCATACGGCGTTGGCGAGCGTAAACCAGTCTGCCAGATGAAATTCCCGGATCATGGAGAATGGTTTGTGCGGTCCGTTGGTTGCCATCGGTTGCGTTACTCCTTGCTGGTTCGCACGAGACGTGCAGGCAGAGTATGCCGCACCCTGCCTCCGCCGTGAGCCCTACTGCCTAGACAGGACAATCTGTACCGTCAACCGGGCTTGTTGATTCCTATAACTTCCGGCTGCGGTCCTCGGGCAGGGCCATTCCCGCAGCATCAGATCAGAACTCCATCCCGATATTCACCGAATAAAACTGCTGCTGCCCACCGTTACTGACCGGCGTAGTGAATTCCTCGCTACGCTTGATGCGGGTAACCGATACGCGCAAGGTGTCCACCCGCACCGAAACACCAGCGGTAATGTCGTAAACCGTATCGCGGCGCGTTATGCTGGGCCCATCGCGGAACAGCGATCCGTCGAGAAATATGTTGTGGCCGACGACCCGCCCATCGACGCCGGCGAAGACAAACCATTCAAATGAATTGCGCTTCCCACCCTCCTGCTCATAGCGCGCATTTTTCAGCATCGCGCCACCGGGCTCAATGCCGTCCGGCCCGAAGCCCGTCATGTTCTGGCCCGCACGGATGATGCCGCCGATGCGCGTCATGGTCATGATGGTGCCGAGAGTTGCGCCGATATGCGGCACCAGTTGCACGCCGGTGCGCTCACCAAAGCGCCGCTTGTGCAGGTACGACACCAGAAAACCCGGTTCACCGCGTATCTGGTTGCCCCAGCCTTTGGGTTCGGGAGATGAAACCACATGCTCATGCCAGAACGACTGCACCTGCCGGCCCAATGCCGGCGGCCCGACAAATCCCAGATCAAATTCGACCGTATGCAGCCGGTCTTCCTTGACGCTTTGTGCAACTGCACCTACGTACAGCCAAGCCGCCCATGGACGGTCATTCGGCTGCGGTGCGGCAATGGTGATGTCGCGCGGCGTGTAGAGATTTTGCCCGAGGAACAAGCCGAAATGATTGCTGGCGCCATCCGTGATCGCGTCCAGCAACGCATTGGGCGGCCGGGAAAACAGACCGCTGACGCGGTCAGCCGGTATGCCGCCGCCAATCTTGATGCCGTTGGTGTAGTACTGATCGCTACTGCCGAAAGAATCGTTCTCTATAAAAACTTGGATTTCGCTCCCGGCGATATCCTGCAGCAGACCAAACGGTCCCGGCGTGGCTGCGTGCGCCAGCATCAGCATGCCGCACAACATCATGGTCAACCATGCACAAGCCAGCTTGCGGGATAGCGATCGCATTTCAAGTGAATTTAAAATTCTCATATTAATCAATCTCTTACGTAGATCTGTTGAATCTGCAGAGCGTATTGGCGCCGCCGGGCGAACCCCATGCTTACCATGAACGGATTGTAGTGGCGCTTATTGTCGGGCCCTCTTGCAACATTAAATGATAATAGTTATCATTATTGTGAAGCCGCCCCTCTGCGGGCAATGGTGTTTACCAAGACCTACGGAGATGCAAATTGAATATCAAAACCCCGCTGTTCGCTGTAATCGCTTTGCTGCTATCCCAGTCCGCCCTGGCCGATACCGCGGAAGCCACCCTGACCATCAAAAACCATCGCTTCAGCCCGGCTGAACTCAGCGTACCCGCGGGCAGCAAGATCAAGCTCACTGTCAACAACCAGGACGCAACACCTGAGGAGTTCGAGAGCCACGACCTCAATCGGGAGAAAGTCATTCCCGGTAGCAGCAAAGCCATCATCTGGATCGGACCGCTGAAGCCCGGCAGCTACGCATTCGTCGGTGAGTACCACGAAGCCACGGCAAAGGGCCGGATTATAGTCAAGTAGGTTAGAGGGAGTAAGTGATGCTGGGTTCAGCCGTCATTGTTTTTCGCGAAGTGCTGGAAGCGGCGTTGATTATCGCCATCGTGCTCGGCGCCAGTCGCGGCGTAGCGCATCGCGGCCGCTGGGTCACTGGCGGCATCACGGCCGGTGTACTGGGCGCCTGCGCCGTGGCAGTCTTTGCCGGCGCCATTGCCAACGCCGTGGAAGGTCGTGGTCAGGAACTGCTCAACGCGGGGGTACTGCTGACCGCCGTCGTCATGCTCGGCTGGCACAATGTATGGATGAGTTCCCACGGGCGCAAGCTAGCCGGGGAAATGAAACGCCTGGGCCAGGACGTCAGCGTGGGCGTAAAGCCACTGTCTGCCATGCTCGCCGTCACCGCGCTGGCGGTATTGCGTGAAGGCTCGGAGACGGTGCTGTTTCTCTACGGCCTGGCTGCCAGCGGTTCCGGCAGTGCCGCGCTGGTTCCGGGCGGTCTGCTGGGCCTCGCCGGCGGTGCAATCATCGGCTGGATGCTATATCGCGGATTGCTGCATATCCCGCTGCGGCATTTCTTTACGGTAACCGGATGGATCGTGCTGCTGCTTGCTGCCGGACTGGCCGCCAATGCCGCCAATTACCTCAGCCAGGCCGGCCTGTTGCCGACACTCTACCCGCAACTATGGGATACCTCTGATCTCCTCAGTCAGAAAAGTCTGGCCGGCCAGTTTTTCCATGTCCTCGTGGGTTACAACGACCGCCCCTCGGCCATGCAGATGATTTTCTATCTCGCCACACTGACCACGATCGCCCTCCTGATGCGTGTGGCCGGCGGCAACTCGGGCGCTACCCGCAAGGCAGCGGGCGGTATGTCCTGATTCAGGGGCACTCAGCCCCCCTTCGTTTTCCTTTTTTGTAGTTTGCGTCCCGCGGAATTCCGGGGGTAGCGGGACGCTTTGTCCAAAATTTCCCGGCAGGAGACAGCATTGAGCAACAAGCATCGCACCAGACTGTGCCAGGGCATCGCGGCAATACCGGCACTGCTGCTGATCGTCAGTACCGCACAGGCCGCACCGTTCAAGATATTTTCGCCCATCGTGCACGAAGGCGAGACTGCCCTGGAATACCGTGGCTTTCGCGATTTTGACAGCCGCAGCGGCATAGACCGCAGCCAGACCCACAAGATCGCGCTGGAACATGGCGTCACCAGTTACTGGCTGACCGAAATCGAAGGCGAATTCGAAAAAGAAGGCGGCGGTCCGCTGAAAGGCACGGCGGTGGAATGGGAAAACGTTTTCCAGTTGACGCCTCAGGGCAAATACTGGGCAGACGTTGGTTTGTTTGCCGAATACGAATTTGCTGCCCACGGTGGCAGTGCCGACAAAATCAAGTTCGGACCGCTGATCGAAAAGGAATTCAGCCCGCACCTGTCAGCCACCATCAATGCATTTTTCGAACACGAAGTCGGCAGCAATGCGCAGGCGGGTACGACGCTCTCTTACGGCGCACGCCTGAAGTACAGCATCAACCGCTACCTGCAACCGGCGGTTGAAGTGTTTGGCGAGCCCGGCAACCTGAAAAGCAGCCTGCCCGCCTTCCAGCAGCAGGAACACTGGGTTGGCCCAGCGCTGTACGGGTCCACGAAGCTGGACCACCACACCATGAACTATCGCGTTGCCGCCTTGTTTGGCGCAACCGATGCCGCGTCCCACAAACGCCTGGTCGTCAGTCTGGAATACGAATACTGATCGGCGAGTGCTGCTGCATCCGCTTGCTGCCACGTCGGCAGCAGGCGCACATCAGCAAAAACACTTCTGATCAACCAATTCGGTACTGCTTCAGCTTGCGCACATCCAGCGTCAGGCCGATGCCCGGCCCCGCCGGCAATTGCAGGCAGCCGTTTTTGATCACCGGCTCCTGTGCGAGCACATGATCTTTGGCATCAATGAAGCTGGAGAACTCGTGCGCATGCGGCGTCACATAAGTACTGGCGAAATGCGCAGCGGCTACGCAACCAATCTGCATGTCGGCCTGGGTGCCGTTGTGCACGGGTGTGTAGTACGACTTCGTCAGCGCGAGGATCTGCCGCGATTGGGTGTAACCAGTGCGCGCGCACTTGATCACCACGGATCGAATGCCCCCGAGCTGCAATTCATGCAGCACGTCGTCCGGCGTCATGCAGGAATCATCACCGGAAATCGGGATGCGCGTGCGTTCAGCACAAAACCGCTTGCCGGCACCGTCGCGCGCGGGGATTGGTTCTTCGATCAGCGCCACGTTGACTTCCTCGAAGTACGGCGCGGTTTCCAGCAAATCCTGCGCACTGTATCCCTGGTTGCAGTCAATGGTGATCTCGTGGTCGTCGCCGACCAGTTTGCGCAGCGCACGCAGCAACGCGATGTCGCGTTTTTTGTCCATGCCGCATTTGACTTTCCACGCCTTGAAGCCATAACGCTTGATCATCCTCTCGGCCTCGCTCAGCATTTCCTTGTTCGAGCCCAGCATCAGTCGGCGGTTGACCGGCAGCGCCTTCGGCGTGCCGCCAAGCAGTTCGGCACAGGTGATCCCCAGATGTTTGGCCTGGGCATCGAAGATCGCCATGTCGATGGCGGACTTCGCTGCCGGGTTGCCGGCATACTGGTCGAACACCGACCACACCCCCGTCATATCAAAGGCATCCACGCCCTTCAGTTTGGGTGCGAAGTGATCGCGGATGATGGTGTTGATCGATTGCTGGGTCTCGCCGTAAATCGTCGGCCGCGGCGGCGCATCAGCGATGCCCTGCGTGCCGTCGGACAGCGTAACGATGACGATGACGTTGTCGATGTCCTTGATCTCGCCGCGCGCCCACTTGATCGGATGCAACAGCGGCACCACCACGGGAATGGCTGCAACGGAACGGATGGAGAGCTGGCTGTCTTTGGTTTTCATGGGAATGGATGTGGATTCAAAAATTGGAGGCGTCCTGAAAAATCGTCAGGCGCGGTGCTGGCCAAGAGGAATCGGGGCTACGATGAGACATTACTGCATCGTAAGGCGAGGAGCAACGCAGCGCCCCACACCGTCAGGTCCAGCCTGGCGGTTTTTCAGGGAACCCTTAATAACTGGTGGGCCAGGTGCGCATTAGATGCTCGCCAACGCTGCCGCTCAAACGCATGCGGTGAATATCAAGCATGTCTATCAACCAGCTGCGGGTGTCGCGCGGGTCGATGACATCCTGCGCGGTGTAGATCGCCGCCATGTCATAGGGCGATGTGCCTTTGGCCATCTTGGCAACCGCATCCTTGAACTTTTCTGGTTCTTTTTCCGGATCAACGCCGAACACCACCTTGGCGCCGAAATCAGGCTTCATGAAACTGATTTCCGCGGTCAGCCAGCAGGCGAGTTCGTCGGTATTGCCGCCAGCACCCATGTTGGACACCGCCAGTCCGTAACTCTTGCGCACGATCACCGAAATTTTCGGTACGGTGACCAGTGTCATCGCATTGAGCCAATTCATGACCTTGCCGGTGACACCCTGCTGCTCACCTTCCATGCCGATCAGGAATCCGGGCTGGTCCACCAGCAGTACGATCGGAATATTGTAGGAATCGCACAGCACGAAGAACGCCTGCACTTTGCGGCAGGCGTCGCCATCGATGGCGCCGCCCTTGAACAGCGGGTTGTTGGCAATGATGCCTACCGATTTGCCATCCAGTCGCGCCAACGCAGTCACCAGGGTCTTGCCGAACCGTGCTTTCATCTCGAACATCGAACCGCGATCGACGATGCACTGGATCACCTTGCGCATGTCGTAGACCTGATTGGCCGATTCCGGGATCAGGCTCATCACGTCCTTGATGGCCTCATCCGAACCTTCCGGTACCGGATATTCCGGCGGTGCCTCCATATTGTTGGACGGCAGATAGGACAAAAACTGCTTGATCGCGTCTATGGCCTGTTCGTCGGTATCAACAACCTGGTCGACGATGCCACTCACATCGGCATGTACGCGCCAGCCGCCGAGCTCCTCGCCGTCACATTGTTTGCCGGTGGCCATCGAGATCAGCCGCGGGCTGGACACCGCCATGATCGCGCCTTTGCGCATTACGCAAAAATCCGACATCGAGCCGTACCACGCCGAGGAACCGTAGCAGTGGCCGAGCACCCCTGCCGCCCACGGCACTTCGCGCAGGCGCAGATATTCCTGCGGGTCATCTTTCGAACCGATGGATCCCGCGCCCATCACGTCTGGCATGCGTGCGCCCGTGGATTCGCCCAGAAACACCAGTGGCATGCCGCGTTTTTTCGCGACGCCCTTCATGTGCTTCAGTTTCCTGATGTTGATCTGTGCGCTGGATGCCCCCTTGACGGTGAAGTCGTTGGACACTGCAGCGGCTTCGCGGCCATTGATGCGGCCGTAGCCGGCAATTTTGCCGTCTGCAGGCGTGTTCGCCTTGTCTTCGGGACGGCTGGACACGGCATGCAGGCCGGACTCGATGAATGAGTCAGCATCAAACAAACGATTCAGCCGCTCACGGGCATTCAGCAGGCCCTGGGCCTTGCGCTCGGCGAGCTTGACCTCGCCCCCCATGGCCTGCGCCCGTTGTTTGCGGGCATCCAGTTCTTTCAGCAATTCTTCAAACGGCATGATGTATGCGGATTAACAGGTCACGATCAAAGCTTGATCCCGAGGTCGCGGATCAGCTTTCCCCATTGCGCCATGCCTTCACGAATCGATTTTGCCGCGTCTTCCGGCGTGCCACCGATCGGATCCAAACCCTCGGCGGCATAGGCGGCCTTGATCTCTGGTGCGGCGAAAGCCTTGTTTATTTCCTGGTTCAGACGAGCAATGATTGCTTTGGGTGTACCGGCCGGCGTCAGCATGCCGAACCAGCTGGCTGCGGAATAACCGGGTAATCCCGCCTGCGCAACAGTAGGCACATCCGGGAACAGCGGCGTACGTTTGGTTCCGGTTGCGGCCAGCGCACGCAGCCGCCCGGAATTCACGTGGGCGCGAGCACTGGGAAACGGCGCAAACATCATTTGCACGTGGCCGCCAACGACATCGTTCATGGCCGGGCCTGAGCCTTTATACGGTACGTGAGTGATCTTGATGTTGGCCACCGATTTAAATTGTTCGGCGAACAGATGATTCCAATTGCCATTGCCTGCCGAGGCGTAATTCAGTTTTCCCGGATTGGCTTTAGCATAAGCAATCAGCTCCTGGAGACTCTTCACCGGGATCGACGGATGCACGACAATCAGCCCTGCCGGTTCCGAAATCAGAATGATCGGGGCAAGATCCTTGACTGGATCGTAAGGCAGTTTTTTATAGAGACTGGGGCCGACCAGGATGTTGCCGAAGGACGCCATCACGATGGTGTATCCATCCGGCGTGGATTTGGCTGCCATGTCGACACCGATGGTGCCACCGGCGCCGGGGCGATTATCCACAATCACTTGCTGGCCCAAAGCCGCGGTCAATTTGTTGCCGATCAGCCGCGCCTGCACGTCTGTATTACCACCCGGCGCAAACGGCACAATGAGGCGGATTGGCTTGTCTGGATAGTTTTGCGCTGCGGCTGCGCCGAATGAGACCAGTGCAGCAATGATGATAGCAAGCAGTTTGTGCAACATGATATTTCCTCCTGTTGTCATGCAACGCCGGCCAACAGCCGCCGCCAATTTGCAGAATGATTGCGCAATGCACCCCGAAACGGGTCAGGTCTAATAACTGGTTGGCCAGTTGCGCAGCAGATGTTCTCCCACCCCGTTCTTCATACCCTTACGATGCACTTCCATGGTGCGGATCAACCATTCCCGGGTGTCGCGCGGGTCAAGCACATGCTGTGCTTCGTAGAGCTCGGCAAGACCCCAGGCCGAAGTATCGCGCTCCACTTCGGCTTTCAGCTTTGCGAATTTTTCGGGATCATCCTGCTGCCTGATGTTATGCAGCACATTGACCGACACTGCCGCATCCATGAACCCCAGGTCTGCCATCGGCCACACAGCCACTTCATCGGCACCCTTGCCACCCGCCATGTTGATATAAGCCTGCCCGTAATCCTTGCGCATGATTACGGTGAGCTTGGGCACAGTGACCTGGCTCAGCGCATTCATCCAGTTGATCACCTTGCCGGGCATGCCGCGGATTTCGCCTTCGACGCCGATCAGGAATCCCGGCACATCGACCAGGAACACCAGCGGCACATTGAACGAATCACACAGCACCATGAAGCTGATGACTTTTTGCACTGCATCGGCATCCAATGCGCCGCCCTTGAACAGCGGATTGTTGGCGATGAAGCCGACGCTCTTGCCGTCAATTCGTCCCAGCACGGTGGCTATGGATTTGCCGAAACGTTCTTTTATTTCAAAGCTCGAATCCTTGTCGGCGATTGCAGCAACGATTTTGCGCACGTCGTAGACCTTGGTGCGCGCCTCCGGCAGAATTTCGAAAATGTTTTTGCAAGCGTCATCGGAACCTGCGGTCACAGCCACTTCCGGTGGCGCCTGCAGGTAGTGGCTGGGCAGGTAGGACAGGAATTTCTTGATGGCGTCCATCGCCTGCTGGTCGGTATCCACCGCCATGTCGGCAAGCCCGGATACCCCTGTCAGCAGCTTCCAGCCACCCAGGTCTTCGGCCTCGATCGGCTTGTTGATGGCAATCGAGGTCACTTTGGGGCTGGCAATGGCCATGATTGCGCCCTTGCGCATGACCACAAAATCCGACATCGCGGAATACCAAGTCGACGAACCGTAACACTGGCCGAGCAACGCGGAACACCAGGGCGATTCACGCAGGCGCTGGTACTCGTGCGGATCCTGGGCGATGATGGCGCGCCCTGCCGAACCCATACGATCCGGCATGCGTGCGCCTGAAGATTCACCCAGCATCACCAGCGGCATGCCGCGCTTGGCGGCGACCTGCTTCACATGCTTGATTTTCTTCATGTTGATGACGGCGGACGACGCCCCCAGCACCGTGAAGTCATTGGACACCAAGGCAATATCGCGCCCGGCGATGCGCGCAAAGCCGGCGACTTTGCCGTCGGCGGGGGTCTTGTGTTTGACCTCGGGGCGGTTGCTGCGGGCAAATCGACCGGATTCCAGGAATGAGTCCGGATCGATCAGATAATCAATGCGTTCGCGGGCGTTGAGGTGGCCTTCGGCTTTGCGTTTGGCCAGTTTTTCGGGCCCGCCCATAGCCAGTACTTCATTGGTTCTGGTTTTGAAATCTTCAATCAGTTTCTCGAACGCCACGGCAAATTCCTTCTGTTGCACAACAATTCAGGCTGGATTTTCAGGCTTCGAAGCATAGCGCCATGGCCTTATTGTCGTCAAGAAGATTGTTAACAATACTACAATATAGGCTGCAGATCTAAAAACGAAGGTTATCTACCCCTCAACCACCGTCGCCTGCAAAGACTCCGTGAATTACCGGGTGAGGCCGCATACGCCCGCAGGAAATCCCCTTGGAGCGCACTTCCTCCGAGCGAATCAAACTTGCCGGGCTTTATTGGGGAGAGCGGAAAATTACACTGCCCTAATTACTCAGGCCGCAGTGAGCTTGAGGCGCTCCACGTTACCCAGCTTCACACGTCGCCTGGCATGCCAGAGATCGTGGTTGTACTGCATCGCCAGCCAGCTCTCCGGAGACCGGCCGAGCGCCTTGGACAGCCGCAACGCCATTTCAGGACTGACACTGCTCGCTCCCGTCAGGATGCGACTCAGTGTCGAAGCGGCAACCCCCAGTTTGGCAGACAGTTCGCGACCGCTCACGTTATTGGGCGCGAGATAGACCTCGGTAATGAATTCACCGGGATGCGGCGGATTGTGCATGGTCATCAGTGATAGTCCTCATAGTCCAGGACGTACGCATGTCCGTCCCTGAATTCAAAAGTTACGCGCCAGTTGCCATTGACCCAGACCGACCAGCGCCCCTTTTCCGCGCCCTTCAACGGATGCAGGCGGAACCCCGGAACATCCATATCATCGACAGTCTGCGCGGTAGCCAAGGCTGCGAGCAGCATGCGCAGGCGCTTGGCATGACTCGGCTGTATGCCTGCAGCGCTGCCAGACTCATAGAACCGCCTCAGGCCCTTGTGCCGGAACGACTGGATCATGTGCACACTATACCGTGTTGCGCACCACGCAACAACTGCTCATTACTTCAGGCGTTCGTTATGGTGTATGACCCCATATCCACGCCTTCAACCTAACGCGGAGCCAACCGGCGCGCACGCAGGGTGACAACAAAGAGGCACGGCGTCTCGCGCGCGTCCGGGTTGGGCGCAAAGTTAGATTGCGCTGTCATTCGGTAGAGCGACCCAACCTGCGCATGGATCGTTGGCCTGCCAGCGTGTGTGGAGAGGCGCATAGGCGATACGTGCATCGGCTGCTGCGCGAACATTCTCTAGGTTCAGCGTTTCAATCGCCACATCGAAGTAGCCCCAGAATCTTTCAAGATGCTGTGCGAGATCAATCCACAACCATTGGTTTGTTCCCAATTCCGGGCGATGCTCGGACAGAAGCCCTTGCCCTAGCGGCGTAGGATGCCCGCCTCTATCGCAGTGAGCCCAGTATTCAGAATCTCGGAACACGCCATTGCTTAGCTTGCGCATTTTGGCTGGAGTAAAAAGCGTTCGTCGCTCCTCACTAGTGCTGGCCCGCCATCGCGCGGCGGCCTCGGCGTCAGTTGAGAATAGGAACATCAGATATTCAGTTTCGACAAGCTGGCGGACAAGGCCGGCTCCTGCGTACCAATTCTCCGATGAGTACAGCAAGGCAGCCCCCTGCGAAAGTGAAGCAGCCATCTGGGCAACGAGAGCGAGCGCCTCGCGCTTCGGATCGTCGGTGGCCAATCCAAAGGCCCACAATGCCCGACCTGCGCTATCCATGAGGCGCGTGACACCGACGCAAAACTGCTCGCGAGCGATCCGCGCCGAAGGATCGGGAAGTTTTGCCAGATAGTCCGATAGCGTCACCACAGTCTCGCGCGATCTAACGTGAAATATAAGCCCTAAAAGGCCGATCTAAATCCGCCTTTGTTTCCGAACCGTTGCTTGTTTTCATCATGATTTCAGCATGTTACCGCGCAAATCAGCTTTGTTGTTTTCCCGGATTAATGCCAATAGCAACAAAATATTATTTATAATCAACTAGTTATAATAATTTGCCTGTGGCAACGCCGCGAAGCTACCTCAGAATGTGCTTCGCAATCACCAGCTGCTGAATCTGGCTGGTGCCTTCGAACAGCCGGAACAGCCGCACATCGCGATAGAGGCGTTCGACGGCTGATTCCTGCATATAGCCGGCGCCGCCGTGAATCTGCACTGCGCGGTCGGCGACGCGGCCGACCATTTCGGCGGCGAAGAGTTTGGCGCAGGAGGCTTCGAGTGTGATGTTGTCACCGCCGTCCTTTTTGCGCGCGGCTTCGAGCACCATGCTGCGTGCGGCGTAGATCTCGGCCTTGGAATCGGCGAGCATGGCCTGGATCAACTGGAATTCGGAGATGGGTTTACCGAACTGCTGGCGTTCCTTGGCGTAGTTCAGCGCCTCATCAAGCAGGCGTTCCGCGGCGCCGACGCAGACTGCGGCGATGTTGAGTCGCGCCTTGTCCAGCACTTTCATTGCGGTCTTGAAACCCTGGCCTTCCTGGCCGCCGATGATATTGGCCGCGGGCACGCGCACGCTGTCGAATATCACGTCAGCGGTATGCGAGCCGCGCTGGCCCATCTTCTTGTCATACGGACCGACGGTCAGTCCCGGCGTGTCGCGGTCGACGATGAACGCGGAGACACCCCTGGCATCCCTGGACTGCAGGTCGGTGCGCGCCATCACCGTGAATACCGCGGCTTCGGGCGCGTTGGTGATGTAGCGCTTGCTGCCGTTCAGCACGTAGTGCTCGTCGTCGCGACGCGCGCTGGTTTTCAGCGAGCCCGCATCGGAACCGGATTCGGGTTCGGTCAGTGCAAAGGAGCCGGTGATTTCGCCGGAGGCCAGGCGCGGCAGGTATTTCTTTTTCTGTGCGTCAGTGCCGTCGATGACGATGCCCTGCGCGCCGATGCCGGTGTTGGTGCCGATGCGCGAACGGAACACCGGCGAGGCGTAACACAGCGCCATCGAGGTCAGCACTTCTTCTTCGCTGGTCAGGCCCAGTCCGCCGTAGGTCTCGGGTATGGTCAGGCCGAACAATCCCATGTCGCGCATTGCAGTCAGCAGATCATCCGGAATTTCGTCGGTATCCGTGACTTCGGTTTCGCGCGGTATCAGTTTCTCGCGCACCAGCCGGGCTACGGTATCGAGCAGGATATTGAAGGATTCGGAATCGCGGATCATTGCAGAATGCTTAGAGTTTGATATTCGCTTGTGTAATAACCTTGCGCCACTTGGTCTGTTCACTGCGGATGAAGGCGGCAAAATCCTCGGGCGCACCGCCTACCGGCGTGGCCCCCAGCGCAGTCAGGCGTTCGTTGACCTGGGGCAGCTTGAGGATGCGGTCGGTTTCTGCAGAGAGTTTTGCCACGATGACTTTGGGTGTGCCCGCAGGCGCCAGCAACCCGAACCATGAACCCGCCTCGTAACCGGCAACACCGGCTTCCTGCATGGTCGGCAGGTTGGGCGCCGCAGCCGAACGCTGCGCCGTGGTCACCGCCAGCCCACGGATCTTGCCAGCCTGCACATGCGGCAGATACGGCGGCAGATTGTCGATCACCACCTGGATCTGCCCGCCCGCCAGATCCGCCAGTGTCGGGGCGCTGCCCTTGTACGGCACATGAGTCATTTTGATGCCGGATATGCCTTTGAACAATTCAGCACACAGGTGGCCGGTGCTGCCCAGGCCCGGCGAACCGTGATTGAGCTTGCCGGGGTTGGCGTTGCCATAAGCCATCAATTCCTTGATGCTTTTGACCGGCAGTGAATTGTTGACCACCACGATATTGGGCACCTGGGCGACCAGGCTGATCGGTGCGAAGTTTTTTACCGCGTCCCATTTCAGCGTCGGATACAGGGTGTTGTTGATGCTATGCGTCGCCGCGGTACCCATGACGATGGTGTAACCGTCGGGCGTGGCATTGGCGGTGATCTCGGTACCGATATTGCCGTTGGCGCCAGGCCGGTTGTCGACGATGACCGTCTGTCCCCAGGCTTCGGTCATTTTCTGACCCACGGCACGCGCCAGAATGTCGGTGGTGCCGGCCGGCGTGTAGGCGACGATGATGCGTATCGGTTTGGCCGGATAGGCTGACGCAGCCTGCGCCAGGGGCGGCACGCTCCCGGTGATGACCATCAGTGCAACAGACATGAACCGTTTCATGATTGCTCCTCCTCAGGTTTCAAACATGGGATTCAGACGCGGGATTCAAATGCGGGATTCATACACGAGATTCGAAAAACTTACTGCAGCCTGGTGCAGCTTATGCGGATTTTTTGCGCCTCACCAGCGTTAGTGTTTTGTTCTTGGGATCCACCCGCACCAGGTCGCCGGTACGAATATGGTCGTAGGGACTCCTCGACCAGCCTTCGGTGATGGTAATGCCGGCAAATACCGCGCCCTGCACCATGACCGGGTTGGTCACGCCGAACACAAAAGCCTTGGGCGCTATGCCCTTGTGCTGGATGTCGTAGAACGCCCAGCCGGCTGCTATGCCGCCCTTGGCGCTGGGCGTGATCAGTATCTTGCCCTTGATGTTGTGGCCTTCCAGCGCATGTCCGGGACGTGAGATCAATCCGCTCCAGCGGTCGAGGTCGTAACGCGGGGAAAAACCTTCGGTGGAGACCAGCGCCTCGCCTTCGACCACAGCGCCAAATGCGCGCTTCACGCGTATGGGCCTGATGGCACGAACTGCTTTGGCCACCGCTTTCATTGCACATCCTTGCCGGTGCAGGCGATCTCTATGCAGTCCGCGGTGCGGCGCAGGATGGTATTGAATTTGTGGGCGCCGATGATGTTGGCGAGTTTGGCCGAATTGGTCACCAGATTGCTCCAGCCTTCGCGCACGCGCATCTGCGGCAGATTCTGCAGGATGTAAAAACACACCCCTTCAAGCACCGTTGCACCCGACTGTTCGATGGCCTGCAGATAGCCCAGTTCGCGCGCTGCGCTTTTGACCCCGTTGCTGGTGGTGACGAACAGCTGGCTACCCGCTTTGACCTTGCGGCCCCTGAGCAGATCAGCGAGCAGTTTCATTTCAAACAGCGATTGCTGCGGCCCGGAAAACACCACCAGGTTCAGCGGATTTTTTTGAGTGTCGTAACCGGCGTACACGCGTTCGATGTCGCGGTTGGTGATGGTGATGGTGTCTTGCGACTTCTTGCCACCAAAAGCAGCTTTTAATGTAGTGGCCTCCGGTGTCACGCCGACCATGTGGAACATGGCCATGGAGCCGTAACTGGCCAGCGCCGCGCCCAGGTGTTTGAGTTCATCGGCGGAAGGCCGGCGTCGTTTAGCCCCGAACGTCTGGCCGCTGAACACTGGCACGGCGTAATAGTCCTGGTGTGCCGAACCGACGATCTTGCCCACGGCCCCCCAGTCGGCGAGATCGTTCAAGTCAGCTTTGAGGTTGACCCGGAACGAACCGCGGCGATGCACGTCGAGGTGGAAGCCGTATGCGGGCACGCGACCGGTAATGCCCGCAGCCAGCGCCGCCGGGCCGGCTTCGAAATTGGAACGTGCACCGAACACCGAGTTGGCATAAATCACGGTGCCGGTATCGCCCCAGGCCACATGTTCACCCAGGTGGGGCTGATACAGGGTCTGGTAGTTGATGCAGGTGTCGGCAGTGATGACATCCATCTGCCGCAAACTGGCAATCAGCTCTTTTTCCTTGCGCACCTCGTCCGGATTTTGCTGCAACTGGTCGACGTAAGCGAAATCGACGCAGCGCGCATTGGTTGTCGTCGGGCGCGCGCACTTGGCGCCGAGTTTTGCCGCGCGCTCAAGAAAGGATTTGCCCGAGTCACCCATGACCTCGATGTCGCCCATCATGTGCACGTTCGACACCGGCACAAACTGTTTGGCGCCGAAGAACTTGCCGACCTCGAGTTGTAATTCCAGTGCTTCCTGCACTGCGCGGCCCCGGTCACCGCGCAGCATTTTTTTCTCTTCCGCAGTCAGGCGCATACCGGGAGATTCAGGCTGTTATTGTTGTTAGCTATTTACGCGCAACAGCTTTGCTTTTGGTTTTTTTACGCGCCTTGGCCGCCGGACCGAAGCCTTTTTCATAATGCGGCCCGGTCATCGTGCCGTCCACGGCCATGCCGATAATGCCCTGCGACAGGTCCTTGACCGCCAGGAAAATCACATCTTTGTCCTTGGTCGATGCAACCAAATTATGCGGCGCATTTGCCGGAATGTAGATCAGCGTGCCAGCCGGAGCGACGACCTTCTTGCCATTGACCGAACCGACCAGCGTGCCCTGCAATACATAGTTCAGCTGCTCGTTGTTGTGCCTGTGCATGCGTGAACCGGTGCCGCGCGGCTTGTGGATATAACCGACGAGTATGCGCGCGCCTTCAATCACGCCGCCGTGCGACGTCGAATAGCCGGTGCCCGCAGGAACCTTTTTCAGTTTGTCCATGCGGAAGTGATACTTGCCGTTGCCGGCACGGACTGCGCCTACGGTCTTGGTTTTTGCTGAAACTGTCTTTTTTGCACCGGCTTTCGCTGCCGATTTTTTTACTGCGCGTTTTTTTGCTGCGGCCATACAAAAATTCCTCCGGAAATCGGGCAGGTGAAGTTCGTCTACACCCTTAACCCTGCACTGTCTTACAAATAGTCGACCTTCTTCCAGTCGCGCGGCGTCACGCTGACCACGTTTTTGTCGTGACCGGGACGACGGTCGGCATAAATGCGGCCTTCCTTCATCACCATCTGGATATTTTTCTTATCCTGGAACACACGGATATTTTTCAGCGGGTCGCCTTTGACCGCAATGATGTCTGCAAATTTACCGGCCTCGACCGTACCCAGGTCCTTGTCGAGCTTGATGGCGCGCGCAGCGTTGATGGTCGCCGATTGAATGGCTTCCATCGGTGTCATGCCGAGGTTGACGTAAATCTCCATCTCGCGGGCGTTGGTGCCCATCTCGGGATCAAAACCCATGTCCGTGCCCAAAGCGATATTGACGCCGGCCTTGTGCATTTTCTGGAAGGTTTCGAAGCAGTACGGCTGCAGCGCCTTCATCTTGTTCAGCACGAACTGCGAAGTGCCCTGATCCTTGCGCATATCGATCGCATGGTCGGTGCGATGCAGCAGCGTCGGCGTCATCCAGGTCCCGGCCTCGGCAATCATGTCGATCACCTCGTCTTCGTGGAACACCATGTGTTCGATGGTATCCGCGCCAGCGGCCAGCGCCATGCGCTGCCCGCTGGGGGTGAAGCAGTGCACCGCGGCAATCTTGTGGAAGGCATGGGCTTCATCAACGATGGCGTCCATTTCCTCCTGCGTCATGTTGCGGATGTCCGGTTCTTCCTTGTCGGTACCGCCGCCGCCGGTGGCGCAGGTCTTGACGATGTCACAACCCGCCAGCAGGTTGGTACGCGCCAGTTTGCGCAGTTCCCACGGGCCGTCCGCTGTCTGGAAACCATAACGTTGTGCTGCGCGCGGCTGGATCAGGTCGAGGTGCGAGCCGGTGATGGTGGTGAAGCCGCCGATCAGCATGCGCGGGCCTTCGATGACCCCGGCATTGATCGAATCACGAATTGCGCACAGATGGTTGGTCAGCAGTCCACGGCTGGAATTGAGGCCGAGGTCGCGCAGCGTGGTGAAGCCCATGTCAAAACACAGTTGCGCATGGAACAGACCGTACATCTGCTGCAGTTCCGGCGTGATTTCCCACTGCGCGACGCGGTAATTGTGGAAGGTCAGGCAGTTGAACATCATGGTGTGCAAATGCACGTCCATCAGTCCTGGCATCAGCGTCGCGGTGCCGCAGTCGATGACTTCGGCCTTGGCCGGAATCTTGATCTTGCCCTTGGTGCCGACCTGCTTGATGCGGAGGCCTTCGAGCAGTATGACCGGATCTTTGACCGGCTTGCCGCCCATGCCGTCGATCAGCATGCCGCCTTTGAGTACGCGGACTGGCCCCTTGGCCTCCGGGGGTTTGAAATCAAACATGCGGGTATTTCCTCCGTGAAACGATGGGCCGTGAATACAGCCTTTTAATCAAAATGTAAGCGTTTGCAACAAGGCCCAAACTAATAAATCACTCCCGCCTTGTCAAGCCGGAAGCGCCGAAACTTCAGTGCATTTTTTCCATTGCCGCGAGGAAGCGCGCGTAGGCCTCCGGGTCCGGCTTGGGCGTGCCAGTGCCTGCGGGCATCGTGGACTTCCAGCGCAGCACGTCCAGTGTGGCTTCGATATCGGCGCGGTTCATACCGCGGGCGATGAATACCAGACGCGAGCGGCGATCATCATCAGGCCAGCGTTCCAGCGTAAGCGGTTCGTGGATCAGGGTTTGCACGGCATGCACAACAACCGGATTGCCTTCGACATTGAGCAGACCTTTGACCCGCAACAGACTAGCGCCGTGCAACGAGGCCAGCGCCATCAGCCACGATGTCAGTCCGGCTGCGGTGACAGGGTCGTCGAGATGTATGCAATAGGACTGGACACTGTCATCGTGCTGCCCGGCAGGCAGGCCCGGACGCCGGCTCTGTTTTGCCTGGCTTTGTTTTGCTTCAACGCGCACATATTCGTTTTCGCGCAGCCAGTCCGCCAATTGTGCCTTGCGTGCCGTTGCCGCAATAGTGGCGCCAAACAATAGCGCGGGCGCGACATCACCCTGGGTTGCGGTCAGCACCTGAGCGCCGGGATTGAGTTCTGCCAGTTGTGTGGTCAGCGCTTGCAGCGCGGCCGGTGTCGCGAGGTCGCTCTTGGTGATCAACAGCCGGTCGGCTATGGCGGCTTGCTTGCGCGATTCAGGCTGGGTGTCGAGTTGCGCGAGTCCGTTGACGGCATCAACCAGCGTCACCACGCTGTCCAGACCATAGTACGGTGCCAATCGTTCGTCGGTCACCACGGTTTGCACGATGGGCACCGGATCAGCCAGGCCAGTCGTCTCGATCAACACCCGGTCAAACGCCGGCACTTCGCCTTTGCGACGCTGCGCATCCAAGTCACGCAAGGTATTGACCAGATCACCACGCAAAGTGCAGCAAATGCAGCCGCTGGCCATCAGCACCGTATTTTCATTGGGCGTGGCGATCAGCAGATGATCGAGCCCGATCTCGCCGAACTCGTTGATGATCACCGCAGCGCCAGCCATCGCCGGATCCTGCAGCAGCCGGTTGAGCAGCGTAGTTTTACCGCTGCCCAAAAATCCGGTGATGATGGAGACCGGCAGCCGGTCGGTTGAAGTAAGCACTAACAGTAAATTTGTAAGTCGTTGATTATATTATATATTTATGAAGACTTGCCCTGGCGTTCCAGATCCGCAGAGTACTTGCCCAGACTCGCCAGTCCGTTCATTTTGGAGCGATGCGCCAGTGCCGCCTGGGCGGTAGCCACATTGCCCGTTGCGCCTTTCCAGGCTTTCAACGCGGGCTGTTGCAAGGCGCGGCCATAGGAGAACGACAGCGGCCACGGCAACTGGCCCTGGAACTGCGCGTTCATGGCATTCAGGTGCGCCGTCGCCACCTCATCGCTCTGTCCGCCGGACAGGAACACGATGCCGGCAACTGCCGCCGGCACGGTGCGCTTCAGCGTACGCACGGTGCGCGCAGCCACTTCTTCGACCGGCGCCTGTTTCGCACATTTTTTGCCGGAAATGACCATCGAGGGTTTGAGCACCGAATGTTCAAGCACCACGCGATGCAGGTACAGCGCTTCGTAGAGCGCATTCAGTGTCCACTCGGTGACTTCTTCGCAACGCTCAATACCGTGTTCACCATCCATCAGCACTTCGGGTTCGACGATGGGTACCAGACCAGCTTCCTGGCAGATTGCGGCATAACGCGCCAGTGCATGGGCGTTGGCAACAATGCAAGTTGAGCTCGGCATGTCGCGGCCGATCTCGATAACGGCACGCCATTTCGCGAACTTGGCGCCGAGCTTGACGTAATCGACACAGCGTTTGGGCAGGTTATCGAGGCCCTCGGTGATCGTCTCGCCCGGGCACAACGGCAGGGGCTTGGCGCCGGTATCGACCTTGATGCCGGGCAGCACGCCATTTTTTTCCAGCTGTTTGACGAACGTAGTGCCGTCGGCTGATTTCTGGCGCAGCGTTTCGTCGTAAAGGATCACGCCGCTGATGTGCTCACCCACGCCGCGAGTGGAAAACAGCAGGTCGCGGTAGGCGCGACGATTTTCTTCGTTGTTTTCGACATTGATGCCTTCAAAACGCTTGCCGATGGTGCCGGTGCTTTCATCGGCGGCCAATATGCCTTTGCCTGGCGCCACCATGGCTTTGGCGATGGCAGCGAGATCATTGGTTGACATGGATACTCCTGCTGGTCTGTGCTGTTGAATGAATTTTTATGAAAAGGCGCTGTATTTTACACTCGACGCTCAGCCTTTCCGGTGTTCGCCGACCTTCACGATCTTCATGGTGTTGGTGCCGCCGGCGCGGCCAAAGGGCTCGCCTATGGTCAGCACCATCAGGTCGCCCTGCTGTACCGTGCCGCGCTTGAGCAACTCGTCCTCAGCCATTTGCAGCGCCTTTTCCGGATTACGTGCGCCCTTGAATCGCACCGGATGCACGCCGCGGAACAGCGTGACCCGGCGACGGGTTTCGATCACCGAACTCATGGCGTAGATCGGCACGGCCGTGAACATGCGAGACATCATCAATGCCGTGCGCCCACTCTGGGTCAGCGCTGCGATGGCCTTGACCTCCAGTCCTTTCGCGGTAAACGCGGTGGCACGCGCGATGGCCTGTTCGACATCCGTCTGCCCCAAGGCGCCGCGGCGCTCCGGATACACCATATCTTCTTTTTCGGCTTCGATGCACACGCGCACCATGGCCGCAATGGTTTCAACCGGAAACTGGCCTGCCGCGGTTTCAGCCGAGAGCATGACTGCGTCGGTGCCGTCGAGCACCGCATTCGCCACATCGGAGACTTCTGCGCGGGTGGGAATCGGGCTAGAAATCATGGACTCCATCATCTGGGTCGCGGTGATGGTCAGCTTCTGTTTTTCATGCGCCATGCGGATCATCCGCTTCTGCAGCGCCGGCACTACGGCATCGCCGACTTCCACCGCCAGGTCACCGCGCGCCACCATGATGGCATCGGATGCATCCAGTATTTCTTCCAGTGCCGGTATGGCCTCGGCACGTTCGATCTTGGACACGATCAGCCCGCGTCCGCCCGCCTTGGTCAGCAAGTCACGCGCCCATTTGACGTCAGCGCCGGAGCGGGGGAAAGACACCCCAAGGAAATCCGCTTTTAATTCCGCAGCGAGCTTGATGTCCTGCTTGTCCTTCTCGGTCAGCGCGGGCGCAGTCAGGCCGCCACCCTTGCGATTGATGCCCTTGTTGTTCGACAGCGGTCCGCCCTGTTCGACCACGGTGCTGATACGCGCACCACGAACCGCAACCACACCAAGCACGATACGGCCATCGTCCAGCAGCAACGTGTCTCCCGAACGCACATCACTGGGCAGTTTTTTGTAATCCAGCCCCACCACATCCTGGTCACCCAGCTTGCATTCGGCATCAAGCACAAATTTCGCGCCTGCCACTAATGTGATCCGGCCATCCTTGAATTTGCCGATGCGGATTTTCGGGCCCTGCAAATCAACCAGTACGCCGACCGCGCGCCCGGCCTTGCGCGCCAGCCTGCGTACGAGTTCGACCCGAGCGCGGTGTTCATCGGGGGTGCCGTGGGAAAAATTGATGCGCACAACGTCCAGCCCCGCCTCAATCATGCGGGCCAGCGTTTTGGCGTCACTGGATGCGGGCCCCAGCGTGGCGACAACCTTGGTTCTACGTATCATGCGGAGCCCGTTCCTATGGATTGCAAATGTAATACGTCCGGTACTGCGCCGTCCCGGGCCTAGCCGTCATGCTGCCCGTTGTACCAGCACTTCGACGGCCGGCAGCTGTTTGCCTTCGAGAAACTCGAGAAAGGCGCCGCCACCGGTGGAAATATAGGACACTCTGTCGGCAATGCCGTATTTGGCCACAGCCGCCAGCGTATCGCCGCCGCCGGCGATCGAAAAGGCTTTCGACGCGGCAATCGCTTCGGCGACCGCCCGGGTCCCGCCGGCGAACTGGTCATATTCGAATACGCCCACCGGGCCGTTCCAGACGATGGTGCCGGCTTGGGCAATCAGATCAGCAAAGATACGTGCAGTCCTGGCACCGACATCGAGTATCAGGTCGTGGGGCTGCACTGCTTCAGCCGCCACCGGATTGGCTCGTGCCAGTGCTGACAATTCGTCGGCGACAACGACATCCACCGGCAGCGGCACCTGCGCACCACGCGCCTTCATGATATCGATAATGGCCTGCGCCTCACCGACCAGATCCGGTTCCGCCAGCGATTTGCCGATGCGCATGCCCGACGCCAGCATGAAGGTGTTGGCGATGCCGCCGCCAACGATCAGTTGATCCACCTTGTCTGCCAGCGATCTCAATATGGTCAGTTTGGTCGACACCTTGGAGCCCGCGACTATGGCGAGCAGCGGTCGCGCCGGTTTCTCCAACGCTTTGCCCAGTGCATCCAGTTCTGCCGCCATCAGCGGCCCGGCGCAGGCGATGGGTGCGAATTTCGCAATGCCGTGCGTCGTCGCTTCGGCTCGATGCGCACTACCGAAAGCATCATTGACATAAACATCACACAGCGCGGCCATTTTGCGAGCCAGCGCTTCATCATTCTTTTTTTCGCCCTTGTTGATCCGACAGTTTTCCAGCAGCACCACCTCACCGGGTTTGACCGTGACGCCACCATCAACCCAGTTTTTTTCCAGTCGCACTGTCTGGCCCAGCGTTTCGGACAAACGCTGCGCGACTGGCGCCAGCGTATCTTCGGGTTTGGGTGCGCCTTCGGTCGGCCGACCGAGATGGGAAGTCACCATGACCGCCGCGCCGGCCTGCAGCGCATAACGGATGCCGGGAAGCGTGGCGCGGATGCGGGTGTCTTCAGTGATGTTGCCGGCCGCATCCTGCGGCACATTAAGATCGGCGCGGATGAACACGCGTTTGCCGGCGAGGGGAAGGTCAGTAAGTCGCAGAAACTTCAAGATCAAACCCTTTTAGCTACAGAGCTCAAAGAGGACACAGAAAAAATCGGAATAGAGGCTAATTTGCCTTTCTCTGTGATCTCTGTGTCCTCTGTGGCAAAGCTTTTGATGTTTATATTTATTACTTCGCGATAACTCGCGCCATTTCCAGCACCTTGCTGGAATAACCCCATTCGTTGTCGTACCAGGAAACCACTTTGACGAACGTGCTGTCGAGCGCTATGCCCGCCTCGGCGTCGAACACCGAGGTGCAGGTTTCATCGCGGAAATCGGTCGAAACCACCTTCTCCTCGGTATAACCCAGGACGCCTTTCATGGCGCCGGTCGATTGCGCCTTCATCTCGGCACAGATTTCGGCGTAAGTCGCCGGTTTGATCAGTTCGACGGTCAGGTCGATCACCGAGACGTCGGAGGTCGGCACACGGAACGCCATGCCGGTGAGTTTCTTGTTCAGTTCCGGGATCACCACACCCACAGCCTTGGCTGCGCCGGTGGATGAAGGAATGATGTTTTCGAGTATGCCGCGACCGCCGCGCCAGTCCTTGTTCGACGGACCGTCTACGGTTTTCTGCGTCGCGGTGGCCGCATGCACCGTGGTCATCAAGCCGCGCTTGATGCCCCAAGTGTCGTTCAGCACCTTGGCTACCGGCGCCAGACAGTTGGTGGTGCAGGAGGCGTTGGAGATGATCGCCTGACCGGCGTAGGTTTTGTCGTTGACGCCGAACACAAACATCGGCGTGTCGTCCTTGGACGGCGCCGACATAATGACTTTTTTCGCGCCTGCAGTCAGATGCTTCTGCGCGGACGCCTTGTCGAGAAACAGCCCGGTGGCTTCGATGACGATGTCCGCGCCGATTTCGTTCCACTTCAATTCAGTCGGGTCCTTGACCGCGGTCAGGCGGATTTTTTTGCCATTGACGACCAGCGTATTGCCCGAGACAGCAATGTCACCCTTGAAGCGACCGTGCACCGAGTCATGGCGCAGCATGTAAGCCAGGTAGTCCGGCTCCAGCAGGTCGTTGATGCCGACGACTTCTATGTCGGGAAAATCCTGCACTGCCGCGCGAAATACCATGCGGCCGATGCGGCCGAATCCGTTAATGCCTATCTTGATTGCCATAACGCCCCCAAAAAAATAGTATTTAAATCAACCGCTTACAATATGCTGCGCACTGCCGCTGCAACGCCGTCACCGGTAATACCGAAAAACTTGAACAACTCGCCTGCCGGCGCCGATTCGCCATAGCGGTCGATGCCGATCACCGCACCTTCCAGCCCTACATATTTACGCCAGCCGTCGGTTACGCCGGCTTCCACGGCTACCCGCGGGATACCGCGCGGCAGTACGCTGTCGCGCCAGGCAGCATTCTGCTGATCAAAAATGTCGGTACAGGGCATGGACACCACGCGCACTGCGATGCCCTCTGCCGCCAGCGCCTGCTGGGCTGCCAGTGCCACCGCAACCTCCGAGCCGGTCGCGATAATGACCGCGCGGGCAGCGCCTGCCGTGGCTTCCGACAGCACATAACCACCGCGTGCAACCGCTGTGAGCTGCTCGTCGCTACGCTGCTGGAACGGCAGGTTCTGCCGTGACAGCAACAGGCTGGTCGGGCCGTCGCGCCGCTCCAGTGCATGCGCCCAGGCCGCTGCCGTTTCCACGGTGTCGCAAGGCCGCCATACGTTCATGTTGGGCAGCAGCCGCAGCGTCGCTGCATGCTCCACCGGTTGGTGGGTCGGACCGTCTTCTCCCAGACCAATAGAGTCGTGGGTGAATACGCAGATCAGTCGCTGTTTCATTAATGCCGCCATGCGCAGCGCATTACGCGCATAGTCGGAAAATACCAGGAAGGTCGCGCAATACGGGATCAAGCCGCCATGCAGTGCAATGCCGTTGCAGATCGCGGTCATACCGAACTCACGCACACCGAAATAAATGTAATTGCCGCCGCTAGCTGCGCTCACACCTTTTGATCCCGACCACAAGGTCAGATTGGAGCCGGCCAGATCCGCAGAGCCACCGATCAACTCGGGCAAGGCTGGCGCATAACCTTCGATCGCGTTCTGTGACGCTTTGCGCGTGGCTATGGTTTCGGCCTTCTGCACAGTCTGCGCAAGATAGGCATCACGACGTGCAGCCCAGTCAGCAGGCAAGTCACCCGCCATACGGCGCTTGAATTCAGCAGCCAGATCAGGATGCGCTGCAGCGTATGCCGCGAACTGCTCGTTCCATGCGGTTTCCTGCGCCGTGCCGTGCTCACGCGCGCTCCATTCGGCGCGCACGGCTTCCGGAATCTCGAACGGCGGATGCGACCAGCCAATGACATCGCGAGTGGCCGCAATTTCGTCAGCACCCAGCGGGGCACCATGGGCGCCGCCGGTATTCTGTTTCTTGGGTGCGCCTTTGCCAATCACCGTCTTGCAGCAGATCAGCGTCGGCCGGCTGCCTTCCCGCTGGGCTTCGGCAATGGCTTGATCTACCGCGTCGGCGTCATGGCCATCAACGCCGTAAATGACATTCCACCCGTAAGCTGCGAACCGCTGCGGAGTGTCATCGGTAAACCATTGTTTTAATTTTGCTTTTTCCGAGTCTATGGAAATGCCGTTGTCGTCATACAACGCCACCAGCTTATGCAGACCCAAGGTGCCGGCCAGCGAGCAAGCTTCGTGCGACACGCCTTCCATCAAGCAACCGTCGCCGAGAAACACATAAGTATGATGATCGACGATGGCATGACCGTCACGATTGAAGCTGTCGGCCAGCACATGTTCGGCCAGCGCCATACCGACCGCATTCGCCAGTCCCTGGCCCAAAGGACCGGTGGTGGTTTCAATGCCGGGTGCCATGCCGTATTCCGGGTGTCCCGGCGTTTTCGAGTGCAACTGGCGGAAGCGTTTCAGCTCATCAATCGGCAGGTCATAACCGGTGAGATGCAGCAAGGCGTACAGCAGCATCGAACCATGGCCGTTGGACAACACAAAACGGTCGCGATTGGCCCACTGCGGATTAGCCGGATTGTGGCGCAGATGCCGATGCCACAGCGCTTCTGCGATTTCGGCCATGCCCATCGGCATGCCGGGGTGGCCAGAGTTGGCCTGCTGCACTGCGTCCATAGCCAACGCGCGCAGCGCGTTCGCCAACTCGGGTCGAGCACTCATGACGGGCAATCCTGATGAAAAGGTGGTGCGGAAAAGCCGTAATTATAGCGGCAGCACCCCCGGCACGGCGAGAGGCCGATGCCGCCATCTGGCTCAGTCTTCTATTTTTCGCGCGGCCTTGACGCCCAACTGCTTGAGCTTGCGATACAAATGCGTGCGTTCCAGCCCGGCCGCGTCAGCAACACGGCTGATGTTGCCGCCCTCGCGAGCCAGGTGATATTCGAAATAGATACGCTCAAAGGCATCGCGGGCATCGCGCAGCGGGGCATCCAGCTGCAGTGCCGCTGTGACATTGTTCGTTGCCGCTTGCGGCAGCACACGCTGGGTTTCTTCGAGTGATATCTGCTCCCCCAGCGCGGTATTGGCCAACGTCTGCACGACGCTGCGCAATTCGGACATGTTGCCCGGCCAATCATGGATGCGCAGCGCATTAAGCGCCGCCGTACTGAAATGCCGGGGTGTTACCAGTTTTTGTTCGACCAGATCATTCAGCATGACACCGGCGAGCTCCGGAATATCGTCGCGCTGCTCGCACAGCGACGGCAATTGCAGCATCGTCGAGCCGAGCAGTTGAAAAACACGATCATCGAAACTTCCCGCCGCCATCAGTTCAGACAGCGGACGCGTCGCGCCGCAGACCACGCGCACGTTGTAGCGTTCTGCCTGCGACAGCAGCACGAACAGGCCGCGCTGCTCCAGCTTGCTGAACTCGGCCACATCACGCACGAATAATGTGCCACCACGCGCCGCCTGCAGCAGATCCAGCGGGGTCTCGACTGTTTGTGCGCCGTGATCAACGACGCTCCACGGATTGCTGGGTATGTGCAGCGCACGGGCACAGGCTTCGAATGCGCAACCCGGCGCTCCCTGAATCAGTACCGGTGCACGACTTGCCGCGATCCGTCCCAGACGTTGCTTGATTTCCTGCATGACCGGCGCCCGGCCAAGGGCGCCCAACGCCGCCGCCGCATGCGGCTGTTGCTCGCCACGGATGATGGCGCGCCCCACAGTGGCCAGCAACTTCTGCAACGCGATCGGCTTCTCCAGGAAATCGTAGGCACCGATGCGGGTCGCTTCAACCGCCGTATCGATGGTGCCGTGACCCGACATCATCACCACCGGCATGGTCAGCTGACCGCTGCTCGCCCATTCCTTGAGCAACGTAATGCCGTCGGTATCCGGCATCCAGATATCGAGCAGCACCAGATCCGGCCTAGCCTGGCTGCGAAAGGTGCGTGCCGCACTGGCATTTTCCGCCAACCGCACCTCGTAACCTTCGTCGGAAAGTATTTCCGAGAGTAGTTCGCGGATGCCGATTTCGTCATCTACTACAAGAATTTGTCGCATGAGTGTCAGGCCTGTTGTTCACGCAGCAATGCATTCATCGGTGCCGCCGCAGCTATTGCGGGCAGCACGATGGCCACGCGCGCGCCGTGTGGTGAGATATTGGTGATCATCACTTCGCCTTGATGTTCGTCGATAATTTTTCGCACAATGGACAAGCCGAGACCCGTGCCGCGCGGCTTGGTCGTTACATAAGGCTCAAACGCGCGTTTCATCAAATGCTCCGGGAAACCGGTACCATTATCTGTCACTGAAAATTCGGCGCGCCCATCACGGTTCGCCGTCGCAATTTCTATGTAAGGCGCTGCGCTGCCTGCCAGCGCATCCTGCGCGTTCTGCAGCAGATTGTGGATGACCTGCCTGATCTGAGTGGCGTCACCATGCACTGTTGGCAGATCAGCCGCAAGCTCCAGTTTCATGCTCGAACCCAGGGATTCGTACAATGTAAGCACTTCGCGAATCAAGCCATTCAGATCCAACGCATGCATCGCGGGTTCCGGTGTCCGTGCATACTGGCTGAATGCATCCACCATGCGCTTCAAGGCGGAAACCTGGCTGACGATGGTTTGCGTTGATCGAATCAGGATTTCCGCGTCTGCCTCTGACAGTTTGGGCGCAAGTTTGAGCTGGATGCGCTCCGCCGACAACTGGATTGGGGTTAGTGGATTCTTGATCTCATGGGCCAGTCGGCGGGCAACTTCTGACCATGCAGCGGCTCGTTGGGCCTGCAACAGCTGAGTTACATCATCAAACACCACGATCCACCCGGTATCGTCGGATTCACCAAACCGTGTGCCGTGCAGCAACAACACCTGGGTTCCATCTTTCATTTCGCGTTCAATCTGGCGCTGCCATTCCCCCCCTTCGGAACGACCAATGGCTTCAGTTACGGCTTGCGTCAGCGGCGCCAGCGTAGCGTCGGTATCAGCCCAGGACTGCACACTGGTGCCGAGCAACGGGACAAATTCCAAACCAAGTATCTGGGCTGCGCTGGGATTCGCCGAGCGCAAACTCAGGCTGACGTCAAACGTCAGCACCCCGGCTGACAAATGAGCCAACACGCTCTCCAGATAAGACTTGGCATGCGCCACCTGTGCCTGGTTGCGTTCGACGCGCGCCTGCGCCTCCGCCAATTGCAGCGTCATGCTGTTGAAGGATTGCGTCAGCTGGCCGAGCTCATCCGTGCTGGCAACCGCCGCGCGACGGCTGAAGTCGCCCTGCGCCACGGCGCGCGTGCCTTCCACCAACGCACTCAGCGGCGCTGACAGGCGGTTGGACAATACAAACGCCAGACCCAATGCCGACAACAATGACAGCAACAGTGTCAGTGTCAACGTGATCGCGTAAAGACGCTTCAGTCCGCGTCGTGACAACTGCAATTCCTGATACTCCCGGTAACCGGCCTGCACAATTTCAGCATCGTGTGCCAGCTGTTTAGGCACGGCCTGCAATAATTGCAGCACACGGGTTTCTTCAGCCAAGGAAATCACATTGACCGGGGCCAGCGCCCGCAGATACAGGCCCCGGTCGGGTATGGCCTCGATCACGCTGTAGGTCTTTTGCAGGCGAATCTGGCGCATGGCGACAACGCCAGGCGCTTCGGGAACGATGCCGCTCTTTTCATTACCGGAGTACACCAGCACCTTGCCCCGCGCAGTGAACAAGGTGGCCTCTTCCACGCCAGCCTGTACGCGCAGCGTATGCAATACGGTGACGTGTTCGGATTCCCGTCGCGTTGACAAGGTCAATGCCATGGTTTCCGCTTTTGCTGCCAGTTCCTTCAGCCGACCATCCAATGTTCCGCGACCGAGGTTAAGCCCGCTCTCCAATGCGCTGTCCAGGCGCACTTCAAACCACGACTCGATGCTTTGCGATACAAATTGCACTGACACGCCGTAAATCAGCGCGCCAGGCAAAACCGCCATCAGCGCAAACAAGGTCACCAGGCGCAGCGTCAGCCTGGCGCCAAACACTCCCGCCTTGAGCCGTCCGCGCAAATTGACCAGCTGGTACGCAACCATGCCGGCCAGCAGCAGTGCTATCACCAGATTGACGCCCAGCAGCAGGGGATAATATTCGGAGAACAACTCCGTGTTGGTGCTTACCGACGCCAGCAGGAATACGGCAGCAACACCGAGTCCAACACACGACAGCAGCAGATAACGCATCACTGCGCCCGTGTGAGGTTGTCTGCGGGCAGTGGCGGTCATCATGGCATCACCGTCCAGCGGTACCATTCCGAACCCAGACTCCATTCACGGGATCCCAGTGCATTGAGATTGAATGGCTTGGGCAATTGTGAAGTATCCAGCCGCAACCGCAGACCGGCGGTGTACCCCGTTCCCTTGCTGAGCATGCCCGGTTCTATGTCTTCCCGCCGTCGCACCTTGCTCATGACCTGCAGCGCTTCAGCCAGAGTCGGATAATTTTGGTAGAACGCACCGATCCCAATTCGATATTGGCGTGTCAGCGCGTTGAATGACAACCGGTACAACTGTTGTTTGGAAATGACTTTTTCGTTGAACCAGTACCAGCGCGAACGAACCAGCTCGAATTCGAGCTGAAAATAAAGCGGGATGCCTTTGTTCAGTGCATCTTCCAGCGGCGCGGAGAGTATGGTGTCGATATCGGCTTCGAGCACGTAATGATCGTCTTCCACGACAAACATCGCGCGCCGCACTTCGATCCCATGCAGCTGTGCTGCAAAGACCGACGTCGCCGCCAGCGCAAGCGCGAACAGCAACACCAGCAGCTTAAATTTTTTCCAGAAGGGCGTAGAAAAAACCATCATGAGCGACGTCAGGGAGAAGTTGGCCGTCGATTTGTTTTATGCCGTCGGCAAGCGGCGGTAACGATAGTTGCCGCGCATCAGGATGACGAGCGATGAATTGTTCGACCTGTCCGTTGTTTTCTTCGCTAAAAACAGAGCACGTCGCATACAGCAATTTACCACCTCTGCCCAGCAACTGCCAAAGCGCGTCAAGTATGTGCGCCTGCCTGATCACCAGTGCCGGAATATCCCGCGGCTGTCGCAGCCATTTAATATCCGGATGTCGCCGCACCACGCCGGATGCAGTGCACGGCACGTCGGCGAGCACCCGATCATACGGCCCCGCATCGCGCCATTGCGCAGGCTGCGCTACGTCCGCCTGCAGCAATCTGGCGTTCAACGACAGCCGGGACAGGTTATCTGCCACGCGACGTAAACGTTCGGCGTCGATATCAACCGCAGTGAGTTCAAGATCCGCCAGTTCCAGCAAATGGGCCGTCTTGCCGCCAGGTGCAGCACAAGCATCCAGCACCCGCATGCCATCGCGCACATCAAGCAGCTCGGCAGCCAGTTGTGCGCCGGCGTCCTGCACTGAAACCAACCCTGCGGAAAAACCGGGGATCTGTGCCACCGGACGCGGTTTGTCGATAATCACGCCATACTGGCCTACTGGGCGCGCCGCAATCGACTCCCGCGTCATCATTTCCAGATAATCCGTGCGCGCGATCTGCCGGCAGTTGACTCGCAACGTCAGCGGTGGCCTGGCGTTGCCGGCGTCCAGCACGTTCTGGTATTCATCCGGATACTGGGTGGCGAGTTTTTTAATCCACCATCCAGGATGGGAATAACGTCCTTCATCTGTCGCCAGAACCGCGGCGTCTATTTCGCTGCGGCGACGCTGGAAATTACGCAACACGGCATTGACCAGCCCCTGTGCGCGCGGAAAACCCAATCTGGCGCAGGCCGGCACCGCGTGGTCAACGATGGTATACGGCGGCGCTTTGGTATGCCGCAACTGGTACAACGCCACCAGCAGCAGATAACGCACCGGTGCATCCGTCAGCGGCGGCTGCAACAGCCGGTTCAACGCGCCGTCCAGATATCCGAGATGACGCAGCACGCCATACGCCAGATCCTGCACGGCACCACGCTGCTGAGGGCTGAGCAGGGCTTCGCTGCTCCACGTCGCGGCAAGTTCGGCATCGAGACTGCGTCCCGACAGCACTCGGGACACGATGCCTGTTGCCAGACATTGCACATAATCCATGCCCGATTGAGCTGCCACTTGCTCAGGCGTCAAAGCGCGTACCTGCCGCAATGGGTGTTCCCGCCAGAAACTGCAGCGGCGCAAGGCGTTTACCACCTGCGCGCTGCAACTCCAGCAGGCGAATAGCACCGGTGCCTGCAGCAACAATGACACCGTCATTGCCGGCCCTTATCACAGTGCCGGGCTCTCCGGTCTCAGCGACCGACTCAGCGCGCCAGATTTTCAGCGTCTGGCCCTGCCATTGCGTATGCGCGCCGGGCGCCGGATTAAAGGCGCGGATCAGGCGGTCTATGTCTGCAGCGGGTTTGGCCCAGTCTATTTTCGCCTCGGTTCTGCTGATTTTTGCTGCATAGGTGGCCTTTGAATTGTCCTGCGGCACTGGCTCCGGGTGACTGCTCAGGGCGTCCACTATAAGTCGCGACCCGATGGCGGCAAGCTTATCGTGCAAGGTCTGTGCAGTATCATTTGCGGTTATTGTCAAAACTTCGGCCAGCAACATTGCCCCGGTATCCAGGCCCGCATCCATCTGCATGATGGTCACGCCGGTTTCATGATCCCCGCCCAGTAACGCGCGCTGGATGGGTGCCGCGCCGCGCCACCGCGGCAATATCGAAGCGTGGATATTAAGACAGCCACGCGGCAGCAGTTGGAGCAACGCTGCGGGGATCATCAGCCCATATGCCGCAACGACCATGACCTCGGCGTCGAGTGCCGCCAACTGCGCGGTAATTGCGGGATCTTTGAGAGTGGCTGGCTGTGAAATCGGAAGCTGGCGCGCCTGCGCGCGCTGCTTTACCGCAGACGCCTGCAGTTTCAGGCCACGACCAGCCGGCCGATCAGGCTGCGTCAGCACATGCACCACCTCGTGTCCGGCGGCTAGCAGCGCGTCAAGCGCCACCGCGGCAAATGCCGGCGTACCTGCGTATATGATTTTCAATGACGGAGTCGGGCTGCGAATGCTACATGGCCTGCCGCTGCTGCTTGATCAGCTTGGCGGTGATGCGCTGTTGTTTCAGTCGCGACAGTTTCTCGACAAATACCCGGCCCACCAGATGATCCATTTCATGCTGGATGCAAACTGCAAGTAAGCCATCAGCGTCCCGTGTGCGTTGTTTTCCGTGTTCGTCCAGCGCGGTTACCCTGATTTTGGCCGCGCGAGTGACTTTTTCAAATATTCCAGGCACTGACAAGCAGCCTTCTTCACACTCGGCTTCGCCCTCAGCGCGGATTATTTCTGGATTAATGAAAATCTGCAGCTGATTTTGAGTTTCGGAAATGTCGATGACCAGTACGCGCCGGTGTATGTCCACTTGTGTTGCAGCCAAACCAATGCCCGGTGCGGCATACATGGTTTCTGCCATATCATTGATTAAATTGCGTATTTTGTCGTCTACCCGCTTCACGGGCGCAGCTACCTTGTGCAGCCGCGGGTCTGGGTAGTGCAGTATCGGAAGTAAAGCCATGAAAAACTTGCCAATTTAATCAACTAGATGCAGAATTTAAACCAAAGTCTTACGTCCGCTGCAGTTTCCAAACATACGCTAGCGACGCTCACATTAAAGGTAGGACTGCACATGCGAAAAGCAATTATATCCCTGATTTTGTTGATAACTCCGGTCTGGGCCGTGCTCGCGGCCGAGCCTGCAATGAAGGATGCAGCACCCGATCGCTACACCGTGCAGAAGGGGGACACTCTGTGGGGCATCTCCGGCAATTACCTCAAGGAGCCTTGGCGCTGGCCTGAACTGTGGAAAATGAATCAGGAGCAGGTCAAAAACCCGCATTTGATTTATCCCGGCGATGTCATTGTGGTGGATCGCAGCGGCGGTGGCGCACAGTTGCGCCTGATCCAGCTTGATACCACCCGTCTCAGCCCGAAAGTACGCTCGGAACCTAGCGCCCGGGGCGCCATTCCCAGTATCTCTCCCTCGGCCATTGAGCCGTTCCTGTCCAAGCCGCTGGTGGTCAGCGCCAATGAACTCGACAATGCCGCGCGCATCGTTGCTACCGCGGAAAGCCGCGTCACTCTGGGTGCTGGTGATCGCGCCTATGTTCGCGGCATCACCAAGGACAAAGGAAACCAATGGCAGATTTTCCGCCGCGGCGATCCCCTGATTGATCCCGAGAACAATGAACTCCTGGGTTATGAAGCCACTTATCTGGGTGAAGCGCAGGTACGGCAGCACGGCGAGATTGCCACCATCGACATCGTCCAGTCGGTTCAGGAAATCTACCAAGACGATCGCCTGATCCCGCTGGTCAAACAGACGCCGGTCTTTGCTTATGTCCCCCATTCGCCTCTGGTGCCGATCAGGGGTCGCATCATTACTGCTTACGGCAGCCTCCAGGAAACAGGGCCGCTGTCGATCGTGGCTTTGTCCAAAGGCAGTCGGGATGGGGTGCAAATCGGTAACGTCCTTGCCATCGAACGCAGCCAGACCACCGCTCGCTACAGCCAGCGTACGGAACCGCTTTTTGGCCGCTCCGGCCCCAGCGGCAGCGATAGCCCGCGGGTGTACTATGCAGAAACCATCCCGCCGCGCGAAACCTTGCTGAAACGCGGCGAAGCAATCACCCGCGACGGCATTGCGCAACTTCCCGATGAGCGTTATGGCTTGTTGATGGTATTCCGCACTTTTGATCGCGCATCATTTGCGCTGATCATGGAAGCCAGCCGTCCGGTGGCTGTTTCCGACTACGTCACCAATCCCTGACCTTATGACGGGGCACTGAGCCCCGCCTAACCACTCCTACCTATGTCGCTGGACGCGGATCTGGAGGCCTGGCTGCGCCTGAGCCTGCTGCAAGGGTTGGGTCATCAATCGTTGCGCAAGCTGCTGGTCGCTCTGAGTACACCGGCCGCCATATTCGCCGCCAGCCAGCGCGAGCTCTGCGCCGTAGTCTCTGAAAAAGTCGCCCTCGCCATACGCAATGGCGGCGCAGATGCATCTGCTGTTGCCAAAGTAGAACAATGGCTGGCTGATCCGTCGAACCATGTCATCACACTGGCTGACCGCGATTATCCCCAGGCCCTGCTTGAAACCCCGGATCCACCACCACTGCTATATGTAAAAGGGCGGCTGGATTTGCTCAATCAACCCGGCTTCGCCATTGTCGGCAGCCGCAACGCCACCGCCCAAGGTCTGGGGAACGCCGAGGCCTTTGCAACCACACTCAGCAACGCAGGGCTGACCATCATCAGCGGTCTGGCACTGGGTGTTGATGCTGCGGCACATCGCGGCGGACTGAACGGATCAAGCTCCACCATCGCCGTGGTCGGCACCGGGCTGGATATTGTTTATCCGGCCCGCAATCGTGAACTGGCGCATCATATTGCCGAGCATGGCACACTGATTTCGGAATTTGCCTTGGAAACGCCGGCACTCGCTGCCAATTTCCCGCGTCGCAACCGGTTGATCTGCGGTTTGGCCAAAGGCTGCCTGGTCGTCGAGGCCGCCGTATCCAGCGGCTCATTGATCACCGCGCGATTGGCTACCGATCAGGGACGTGAGGTTTTTGCGATTCCCGGCTCTATTCATTCCCCGCTGGCCAAAGGCTGTCATGCGTTGATCAAACAGGGTGCCAAGCTGGTGGAATCAGCCCAGGACGTACTGGAAGAACTGGGGCATATTGTGCCGTCGGTGCCGCAAGCCGACGTTCCGGTTGCTGCAGCAGATCATCCGCTACTGGTGCATATCGGCTTTGATCCGGTGGATATGGACACGCTGCAACAGCGCTGCGAACTCGATACCGCAGCCATCAACTCGGCACTGACCAATCTGGAATTAGCCGGCCAAATCGAGCGGCTGCCCGGAGGACGCTGGCAGCGACTACACTGACCCCGGCTTGCGCTGGTCGGAGATTGTTCTTATCATCGGGCGCTCTTTTCCTTGGCGCGGCAGGCATGCGCCTACATTCTGGCAGCGTTATGGCTGCGAATTCAACAACTTAGTATGGCAAAAACGTTAATCATCGCGGAAAAACCTTCAGTTGCCAGCGATATCGCTCGCTCGCTGGGCGGCTTTACGCGTCACGGGGACTACTTCGAGAGCGACGATTACGTTTTGTCTTCCGCTGTCGGCCATCTGCTCGAAATCGCGGCACCAGAAGAGTATGAGGTCAAACGCGGCAAGTGGTCATTTGCAAATCTGCCGGTAATCCCGCCGCACTTCGATCTGAACCCGATCGCCCGTAGTGAGGCGCGGCTGAAGGTGCTGGCGAAACTGCTGAAGCGCAAAGACGTCACCAAGCTGATCAATGCCTGCGACGCGGGGCGTGAAGGCGAGTTGATTTTCCGCTACATCGCGCAGGCCGCCAAAACGACCAAACCCATGTCGCGCCTGTGGCTACAGTCAATGACGCCAGCAGCGATACGCGAGAGTTTTACGCAGCTGCGCTCGGATGAGGATATGCAGCCCTTGGCTGATGCCGCACGCAGCCGCAGCGAGGCAGACTGGCTGATCGGCATCAACGGCACGCGTGCGATGACTGCGTTCAACAGCAAAGGCGGCGGTTTTTACCTGACTACGGTCGGGCGCGTGCAAACTCCGACGTTGATGATCGTCGCGGATCGGGAACTTAAAATCCGCAAGTTTGTGCCGCGCGACTATTGGGAAGTGCGCGCTACTTTTGGCGCCAAGGCCGGTAACTATGAGGGCCGCTGGTTCGACCCCGCGTTCAAGCGCGATGAAGGCGACGCGGAAAAACGCGATAACCGGCTGTGGAAAAAAGCTGCGGCAGAACAAATTGCCGAAGCCTGTCGCGGCAAAGCCGGTACGGTTACCGAAGAATCCAAGCCGTCATCGCAAATGTCGCCCACGCTGTTCGATCTGACTTCCTTACAGCGCGAAGCCAACAGCCGCTTCGGGCTCTCGGCCAAGGCCACGCTGTCGATTGCCCAGGAACTGTACGAGCGACACAAAGCACTGACTTATCCGCGTACTGACTCGCGCCATTTGCCCGAAGATTACGTGGAGTCCGTCAAAACGACGCTGCGTGCGCTTGCTGATGTGCCGGAAATGGCACCGTTTGCGAAAGAAATCGTCAAAAGCAAGTGGGTCAAGCCGAACAAGCGCATATTCGACAACACCAAAGTGTCGGATCACTTTGCGATTATCCCGACACCGCAACCGCCCAAGGCGCTGAACGAAGTCCAGCAGAAGATTTACGACTTGATCGTGCGCCGCTTCATGGCCGTGTTCTACCCGCCGGCGGAATATCTGGTCACCACACGCATCACGGAAATAGCGCCACACAGATTCAAGACCGAAGGCAAGATTCTGGTGAAGCCGAGCTGGCTGGCGATTTACGGCAAGGATGAACAGCAGGAAAACGCAAATCTGCCAGCGGTCGCCAAGAACGAACAGCCGCTCGCCAACGCAGTCGACGTCATCGATCTGGCCACTCGGCCCCCGGCGCGTTATTCGGAAGCAACACTCCTCAGCGCAATGGAAGGTGCCGGCAAGCTGATCGAGGATGACGAGATGCGCGAAGCCATGGCGCAGAAAGGTCTGGGTACTCCGGCAACCCGTGCCGCGATCATCGAGCGTTTGATTGCCGAAAAATACCTGGTGCGCGAAGGCCGGGAACTGATTCCCACTGCCAAAGCCTTCCAGTTGATGACCCTGCTGAACGGCCTGGGCATCAACGAGTTGAGGCAGCCCGAACTCACCGGAGAATGGGAATACAAGCTGCTGCAGATGGAGCGCGGCAAGCTCAAGCGTGCATCCTTCATGAAGGAAATTGCCGTTATCACCGAGCGTATCGTCAAGCGTGCCAAGGAATACGATAACGAAACCATACCGGGTGATTATGCAACGCTGAAAACACCCTGCCCCCACTGCGGCAAAACCATCAAGGAAAATTACCGCCGGTTTGCCTGCGAATCCTGCGAGTTTTCCATCACAAAAATTCCCGGTGGCCGGCAATTCGAGATCGATGAAGTTGAATTGCTGCTGCGTGAGCGCACCATCGGTCCGTTGCAGGGTTTTCGCTCAAAAATGGGGCGACCGTTTGCGGCCATTCTGCGTATCGTGCCTGACAAGGAAAACAGTAACTTCAAGCTTGAGTTCGATTTTGGCCAGGGCAATGCCGACGATGAAGGTGAGGAAGTTGATTTCACCGGTCAGCAGGCTCTGGGGCCCTGCCCGAAATGCAAGGGCAAGGTCTACGAACACGGCATGAACTATCTGTGTGAGAACACCCCGCCCAAGAAATGTGATTTCCGCTCCGGAAAAATCATTTTGCGCCAGGAAATCCAGCGCGAACAGATGCAGAGGTTGCTCGCGGACGGACGGACGGATCTGCTCGACAGTTTCTTTTCGAACCGCAATGGACGGCGTTTCAAGGCCTTCCTGGTCAAACAGCCGGACGGCAAAGTCGGTTTCGAATTTGCGCCACGCGCCGTGAAGGCTGATACCGGCAAGGCCGACGCTGCAACCGGCGAAAAGTCTAAAACTGCCCGCCGCAAAGCGCCGGCCAAAAAGAAATAACTGGTAACCAACCGCCGCGGTGACGCCCGCGGCGGCCGCTTTTTACACGTCCAGGTTGCGCGCGCCCAGGGCGTTGGTTTCGATGAATTTACGGCGGGGTTCGACCGCATCCCCCATCAACGTGATGAATATTTCATCGGCCCCTATCGCATCTTCAATCTGTGTTCGCAGCAAGCGACGCGTTTTCGGATTCATTGTCGTATCCCATAGCTGCTCGGGATTCATTTCGCCCAGCCCCTTGTAGCGCTGGATGCCGACGCCGCGCTGAACTTCCGCCAAGATCCAGTCGATCGCTTCGCGGAATTCACTTACCGGGCGCAGCTGTTCGCCGCGCTTGATGTAAGCGCCGTCCCCAAGCAGGCCATGCAGCATCTGCGCAGTGCGCTTGATCTGGGCATAGTCACCGCTATGCAAAAAATCCGGGGCAATCTTGCTGTGCCGGACCACGCCATGCTGAATGCGCGAAATACGCAGCGTCTGGCATTCATTTTTCTCGTCGAATACGGCTTCAAACTTGATGTTTTTGTTTTCAACAAACAGTTTGCTCAGCTCTTTTGCGCTCTGTTGTGCCGCCGCCTCATCACTGAGTTCCAGCGTAACCGCATTGTTGAGCAAAGTGTGCAATACCTCGCTGTCAATCAACCGGCTTTCGCGTTCAATGACCGCTTCGGACAGCAGATAGTGCTTGGCAATATCCTCCAGCGCTTCCTTCGACAACGGTTTAGCGCCGGCGCTGGTATACAACTCGGCTTCAGCCAGCGCCTGTTTAAGCAGATATTGTTTAAGTTCGTGTTCATCCTTCAAATAACGTTCTTGCTTCCCGTGTTTGACCTTGAACAACGGGGGCTGGGCTATGTAGATATGGCCACGTTCGACCAGTTCCCGCATCTGCCGGAAGAAAAACGTTAGCAACAGCGTACGTATGTGCGAACCGTCGACGTCCGCATCAGTCATGATGATGATGCGGTGATAACGCAACTTGTCCGGGTTGTATTCGTCCTTGCCGATCCCGGTGCCCAACACACTGATCAGCGTTGCAATCTCCGTGGATGAAATCAGTTTGTCAAAACGTGCTTTCTCGACGTTCAGAATTTTCCCACGCAATGGCAATATCGCCTGATTCTTGCGGTCCCGTCCCTGCTTCGCAGAACCGCCCGCAGAATCGCCCTCCACCAGATATAGTTCACACTGCGATGGGTCGCGTTCCTGACAGTCAGCCAGTTTGCCGGAAAGACCAAAGGAATCCAGCACACCTTTGCGCCGGGTCAGCTCACGGGCCTTGCGGGCAGCCTCCCTTGCGCGCGCAGCATCTACAATCTTGCTGCAGATAATTTTTGCGTCATTGGGTTTTTCCAGCAGAAATTCCATCAACTTCTGCGCCACCACCTCTTCAACGACTGGGCGTACTTCAGATGAAACCAGTTTGTCTTTGGTCTGGGATGAAAACTTCGGTTCGGGAACTTTTACCGATAGTACCGCCGTAAGTCCTTCCTTCATGTCATCGCCGCTGGTATCAACCTTGGCTTTCTTGGCCAGGTCATTGGACATGATGTAGTTGTTCAGCGTGCGCGTCATGGCTGCGCGCAGACCCGTCAAGTGGGTGCCGCCGTCGCGCTGCGGAATATTGTTGGTAAAGCACTGCATGGATTCCTGGTAGGAGTCATTCCATTGCATTGCGAGTTCAACGGTAATCCCGTCCTTGCTGCCCTGAATATGAAATACGTTGGGATGCAACACGGACTTCGCTCGGTTCATGTATTCAACAAAACCTTTGATGCCGCCACTGAATGCAAATTTTTCTTCCTTACCGCTGCGCTGGTCCGTCAGCGTTATTTTCACACCATGGTTCAGGAACGACAGCTCGCGCAGGCGTTTGGCGAGTATTTCGAAGTGAAAATCGACCGTCCCGAAAATTTCGCTGCTGGCCAGAAAGTGCACTTCCGTGCCCTTGCGCTCGGACTTGCCCACAGCCTTCAACGGAGCAACGGCCTCGCCCATGCGAAATTCCATGCTGTGCGCCTTGCCGTCGCGCTTGATCGAGAGCCGCAACCACTCCGACAGGGCATTGACTACCGACACGCCTACCCCATGCAAGCCGCCTGAAATCTTGTAGGAGTTGCTGTCGAACTTGCCCCCGGCGTGCAACTCCGTCATCACCACTTCAGCTGTTGAGCGCTTTTCCTCATCATCCGGATGAATTTCGGTCGGAATTCCGCGGCCGTTGTCTGCAACGCTGATGGAATTGTCGGGATGGATAATGATGGTTATTTCATCGCAATGCCCGGCCAGCGCTTCGTCAACCGCGTTGTCCACCACTTCGAAAACCATGTGATGCAAGCCGGTACCGTCGCTGGTATCCCCGATATACATGCCGGGGCGTTTGCGCACCGCCTCAAGGCCTTTGAGTACCTTGATGCTGTTTGCGTCGTAATCGTTTTCGGTGCGCTGTTCTTTTTCACTCATTTGTTTCTTCTAATCCTTTTCCTAAATCCGCATCGGCATCACGACATAACGAAAATCTTCGCGACCCGGTAAGGTGATCAGCATACTGCTGTTGGCATCACCAAAAGAACATTCGACCTTGCCTGCCGAGACATTGTTGAGCACGTCCAGCAGGTAAGTCACATTGAATCCCACATCGAGGGGATCCCCGCTGAAATTCACTTCCAGTTCTTCCTGCGCCTCTTCCTGTTCGTTATTGCTACAGGAAATTCGCAAGCTGTCTTTTGTCAGCATCCAGCGTACACCACGAAATTTCTCATTGGACAAAATTGCGGCTCGTTGTAATGCCCGCAGCAATTCATCTCGATCAAGATCAATTTTTTTATCGTAGTTGGTTGGAATAACTCGCTGATAGTCCGGAAACTTACCGTCTATCACTTTGGTTGTCAGCTCCACATCACCAAATCGAAACCGGACTTGGTTAGCAAAAATATCCACGTTGAGTGGTTCATCTCCATCCACCAGTTGTCGTGCCATCTCCAGGATGGCTTTGCGAGGCAGTATGACCTCTGTCTTCTCCTGAGTGCTCGGCAATTCCGTTACGGCATAACTGAGACGATGGCCGTCGGTTGCAACCACTCTGATTTCTTTGCCTTCGGTAACGAGCAGCAATCCGTTGAGGTAGTAACGAATGTCCTGCTGGGCCATTGCAAACTGCACGAGGGCCAGAAGATTACGGGCGGCGCCTTGGGAAATTTGGAAGCTGCTTTGCGGCGTGCCAGGATCAGCCAACGCGGGAAAATCTGCTGCCGGCAGCGTCTGCAGATTAAATCGGCTTTTCCCGGCCTTTACCTGCAGCCGGTTATTGACAATTTCCAGTGAGACCTCACTGCCATCCGGTAAAGCGCGAAGAATATCGACCAGTTTACGTGCGGAAACAGTGACCGCCAGCGGGTCTCCGGATTTTTGGTCGAGACTACAGGAAGTGGCAATCTGCAGTTCTAGATCCGTTGCAACAAAACGCAGAGAATCGGCTGTTCGTTCTATCAAAACATTGGAAAGTATCGGCAACGTATGACGCCGTTCTACGATACCGGTTACCGCTTGCAACGGTTTCAACAGGGCATCACGGGGCAATTGCACGAGTTTCATATGTTTTATTTATTTCTTAAAAGAATAGTAATAACTAATAGAGAGAGCTGTTTTCTGTTGATATCTCTGTTTGGTGCTTGATATCTAATCCCTAATTGCATTTATTAAGCTTTGTAATTTATGGGGATGGGCTGTGGACAGAAAAGGATAAAAATCGATGCCGCTTGCTGTTTCGCAGGTTATGCACAATGTATGCACCGGTAATCAACTGCGCAGAACCTTCAAAAGTGAGGAGATATCAACGGTCATTTCGTTGCTGGTGGTTTTAAGTTGGGCAATTTTTCGGCATGCGTGCAGCACTGTTGTGTGGTCCCGTCCGCCAAAAGCCTCTCCAATATCAGGCAGGCTCATTTGGGTTAATTCTTTTGCAAGCGCCATGGCAACCTGTCGAGGTCTGGCCACGTTGCGCGTGCGCTTTTTTGAATACATTTCCGATACTTTGATTTTGTAATAATCGGCAACGGTGCGCTGTATGTTTTCGACGCTGACCTGACGGCTTTGGGATGCCAGCACATCGCGCAGGGCTTCGCGTGCCAAGTCGACAGTAATTGGTTGTGCGGTGAATCGAGCATAAGCGAGCACTCGTTTGAGCGCACCTTCGAGTTCGCGAATGTTGGACTGTATGTGCTTGGCGATAAAGAAAGCGACATTTTCATCAAGTGCCAGTTCGTCGGCGGCGGCTTTCTTGAGCAAAATGGCCACTCGCATTTCCAGTTCGGGTGGCTCTACCGCGACGGTCAGTCCCCAACCGAATCTGGAGATCAACCGGCTTTCCATGCCGGAAATTTCCCGGGGAAAAGTGTCACAAGTAATGATGACCTGCTTGTGAGCTTCAACCAGAGCATTAAAAGCGTAAAAGAATTCTTCTTGGGTGCGATTTTTTCCACTGAAAAACTGAATGTCATCAATCAACAACAGATCAAGGGAGTGGTAATAACGCTTGAAATCGTCGAAGGCCTTGTGCTGATAGGCGCGGACCACGTCGGAGACATACTGTTCTGCGTGTATGTAACGGATCTTGCTTTCTGGCGCATGGGCGCGCAAATGATTGCCGATGGCATGGATCATGTGCGTCTTGCCGAGTCCAACGCCGCCGTATACAAACAAAGGGTTGTATGCGGAGCCCGGTTTTTCGGCGACCTGGCGGGCCGCTGCCCGAGCCAGATCATTGGCTTTGCCGGTGACAAAGGTATCGAAAGTGAAATTCGGATTCAGCCGGGAAATGTCGCGCACCGGTGGGGCGGGTCGTGCTGCGGCCGGGACAGGGGCAGGAATTGCGGCCGGGGCCGTCGTGCGTTCTGCTAAAACGAGTTCGACAGTGGCATTTTCGCCCAGACGTTCGCGGGCGAGGTCGAGAATTCTTGCCTGGAAGCGGTCTTTGGCCCAACGTTGCACGAAACGATTAGGCGCAGTTACCGTGACCGTGGATCCCGCGATTGAGCATTGCAGCGGTTGAATCCAGGTTACAAATTGCTGTTGCCCGAGCTCTTTGGCGAAGAATGCCAGACAATGTTGCCAGAAATCGTTCATTCGTCCCTATGGGGTGCAGCAGCGGGCGTGGTTGGTGTGGATAATGCGGGAAATTTGACTCTCGATTTTACCCTTTATTGCTGCGCGCAACAAAGCCAGAGCCATTGCCGGGCTAGTCCTTGATAACAACCGGCTTTGACAGCTAAACATTGACATAGAGAGGGCTATCGATGTCTAATTACGGGTTTCTCAGCAGACCAATTCAGGATTAATCATGAAGCGCACCTATCAACCGTCAAAAACACGGCGCCAGCGTACGCATGGATTTCGGGTGCGTATGAAAACCCGCGGCGGACGCGCCATTATTCGTGCGCGCCGCGCGAAAGGCCGTGCTCGTCTCAGCGTTTGACGGGAACCGAAGCATGTAGTGAACCAGCCGACGCGCTACATATCGTCGGTAAAAGGCCAGGTCGCCTGACCAAGCCGGCGCAGTTTGAGGCTTTACTTGCGGGTGGACGCAGAATCGGGAGCCGGTGTTTCCTTATCCGTGCCATGCCCAACGCTGGAGAAGGTCCGCGCCTGGGGCTGATAGTAGGCAAAAAAGTGGCCCCCCGGGCGGTTGACCGCAACCGGGTGAAACGCCTGGTGAGAATTGCGCACCGCCAGCTGGCAGTGGAGCTTGAGGCGCTGGATGTCGTCGTGCAACTCAGAGACAGTCCCCGCAGTCGCGATAATGCAGCATTGTTCAAGGAGTTGCAGGAGTTGTTGCGTGGACTGCTAGTACCCAGCAGTAAATAAAGCGCAGCACTTGGCATAGAAGCTTATGGATTCTCAACGGCTGATACTTTTTTTTGTATTTACGATGTCGGTGTTTCTGCTGTTTGAGGCTTGGCAACGTGATCAGCAGCCGGCGGTAACCGCTGTCGCCACGTCGGCAGTGCCGGCGGTGAACATACCCAATGCAGTGCCCGGTAAGGCAGGCGTGGATGTGCCGCCCGCACCGAGCGCCGGATTGACCCAGGGCCTGGCAACCCCCCCCGTTGCGGTTGCGCCGGGGACGGGCCAGATCATCAAGGTAGAGACCGATATTTACCGTGCCGAGATCAGCACCCACGGGGGCGATCTGGTCAGTCTGCAGTTGCTAAAACATGGCAGTACGCTGGACCCCAAAAAGAATTTTGTACTGTTCACGCGCTCCAAAGATCATGTCTATATTGCTCAGTCGGGGCTGATCGGCAGCAACTTGCCGAATCACCAAAGCAGCTACACGGCACAGGCAACGGAATACCGACTTGCGGATGGTGCTGCAGAACTGGAAGTCCGGCTCGAGTCTTCTGGCGCGGTGAAAGCCGCCAAGATTTACCGGTTCCGGCGCAATACCTATGTGATTGACGTGGTGCATGAACTCAGCAATACGGGATCTACACCGGTCGATGCGTTCGCCTATTTTCAGTTGGTACGCGACTCGAAGGCGCCAGAGGGTGATTCAAAAATGGTGCCCACATACACCGGGGTGGCGGTGTATACGGAGAAAGAGAAATTCCAGAAAGTTGATTTTGGCGATATCGAAAAAGGCAAGACGCCTTATCCCAAGAATGGCAATGACGGCTGGATAGGCATGTTGCAGCACTATTTCCTTGGGGCATGGTTGCCGAAGATCGATTCCCCGCGCGAGTTTTATACCCGCGAGGTACAGCAGGGATTGTATGCCGCAGGCGTAATTGTGCCTGCGGGGATAGTGGCCCCCGGGGCCAGTGCGGTGGTCACCATGCCGCTGTATGCCGGACCTCAGGAACAGGAAAAACTTGCCGCTTTGGCGCCGGGCCTGAATCTGGCGGTTGATTATGGCTGGCTGACCGTCATTGCGGCGCCGTTGTTCTGGGTGCTGCAATGGATACACGGCTGGACGGGCAACTGGGGCGTCGCGATCATCATTCTGACTATTATGATCAAACTGATTTTTTACCCTTTATCCGAGGCCAGCTATCGTTCAATGGCCAAGATGCGTGTTGTGGCGCCGAAAATGCAACGCCTGAAAGATCAATACGGCAACGACCGGCAGCGAATGCAGCAGGCGATGATGGAGCTCTACAAGACGGAGAAGATCAATCCGCTGGGCGGATGTTTGCCGATCGTAGTACAGATTCCCGTGTTCATTGCGTTGTACTGGGCATTGCTCGGCAGCGTCGAAATGCGCCAGGCACCGTTCGCGCTGTGGATCACGGATTTGTCAACGCCGGATCCGTTCTACATTCTGCCCATACTGATGGGCGCGACCATGATTATCCAGACCCGGCTCAACCCCGAGCCGCCGGACCCGGTGCAAGCCAAGATCATGAAAATCATGCCGATAGCATTCAGCATTTTCTTCTTCTTCTTCCCGGCGGGCCTGGTGCTCTACTGGCTGGTCAATAACGTGCTTTCCATTGCTCAGCAGCAGTACATCAATAAATCGATTGAGCGCGCCGCTAAACAGGTAACCCGCAAGGTTTAACTGCGCGGCGTTATACTCGCCGCGCATGAATCATCGCGACATCATAGCGGCGATCGCGACGGCTCCGGGACGCGGCGGCATAGGTGTTATTCGGATCTCGGGGCCCGCACTTCAGACGCTTGCTCTGGGATTGACACCACGTACTTTGCAGCCGCGGCGCGCCGTGTTCAGCCCATTTCTCGACGCGTCAGGCAATCCACTGGATGAAGGGTTGGCGCTTTTTTTTGCGGCTCCGCATTCCTATACCGGTGAAGACGTACTCGAGTTGCAAGGGCACGGCGGACCCGTGGTCATGCGCCAGTTGTTGCAGCGCTGCCTGGAACTCGGCGCGCGTCTCGCGCGTCCAGGAGAATTCACCGAACGGGCATACCTGAACGGCCGCATGGATCTGGCGCAGGCTGAAGGTGTAGCTGATTTGATCGAAGCTTCAACGGCATTGGCCGCGCGTGCGGCGCTGCATTCCTTAAGTGGAGAGTTTTCTCAATTAATACAACAACTTATTGATAAAACCGTCGCTCTACGCACGCTGCTGGAAGCAACTTTGGATTTTCCTGAAGAAGAGGTGACCTTCCTGACCGCCGGTCGAGCCGGAGAACAATTGTCTGCTGTCCGTGAGCAGCTTGCTGCAACTCTGGCAGCGACTCGGCAGGGCAGCTTGTTGCGCGACGGTATACAGGTGGTGCTGATTGGCGCGCCCAATGTCGGCAAGTCCAGCTTGCTCAACCAGTTTGCTGGTGATGAAGTTGCCATTGTGACGGAGGTGCCGGGAACAACTCGGGATTCTGTGCGCGAACAAATTGAGATCGATGGCTTGCCGGTGCATATCATCGATACCGCTGGCTTGCGCGATACAGAAGATACGGTGGAGCGCATAGGCATCAACCGAACCTGGGCCATGATTGAGAAGGCGGATCTGGCGCTTTTGGTGTCGGATGCCAGCAGCACAGATGACAGTGCCAGCGCCGCTATTATTGATCGTTTGCCCGCCCGCCTGTCGCGCATACGGGTAATTAATAAAATCGACCTGACCAATGGCGTGGGAAAGCGGGAACAGACTGATGCCGGGGCATGTGTATGGGTTTCGGCAAAAACCGGAGTAGGGCTGCCCTTGTTGAAGCAGGCCATCTGGGAGCATGCGGGCTGGTATCCCTCCGGCGAAGGGGTGTTTACCGCTAGGGTGCGGCATGTAGAGGCTTTGCAGGCAGCACAGCAACATCTGGCCTTGGCTGCAGGATTGACGGATCGCCTGGAGCTCTATGCCGAAGAGCTGCGGCTGGCGCACGAGGCATTGAGTGCCATCACCGGTAAATACACGCCGGACGATTTGCTGGGCGAGATTTTTTCGACCTTCTGCATCGGTAAATAGCGGGCTGGTTGTTTCACGTGGAACAATCCCGGGGACCGGGCATGAATACGGTGGCCATGGTTTCACGTGAAACAACCGGCGATGGGCTGCTTTCTCTGCGAGCCTAATTTAGGCTATCATTCGCGCCCGGCTTCGACGGACCGGAAAGCCTCTGCCCGCATCGCAAAAATGACGCAATATCCTGAAAAATTTGATGTAATTGTGGTTGGCGGCGGTCACGCTGGGACCGAAGCTGCGCTGGCCAGCGCACGCATGGGCCGCCGAACCTTGCTGTTGACCCATAGCATCGAAACGCTGGGTCAGATGTCTTGTAATCCGTCCGTTGGCGGTATCGGCAAAGGCCATCTGGTCAAGGAGATCGATGCGCTGGGCGGGGCCATGGCAGCAGCCACCGATGAAGCGGGCATTCAGTTTCGTATACTCAATTCGCGCAAAGGCCCTGCTGTGCGAGCGACCCGCGCCCAAGCCGATCGCGTGCTTTATCGTCAGGCCATCCGTGGCCGTATCGAGCATCAGCCCAACTTGGTGGTGTTCCAGCAAGCGGTGGATGATTTGTTGGTGCAAGGTGACCGGGTTACGGGCGTCGTGACTCAGATCGGTCTGCGTTTTGAAGCGCCTGCCGTGGTGTTGACCGCAGGAACCTTCCTGTCGGGATTAATCCATGTTGGACTAAAGAATTACCAGGGCGGTCGTGCCGGTGATCCGCCTTCAGTCAGTCTGGCTTCACGATTGCGAGAATTGAAGCTACCGGTAGGCCGTTTAAAAACAGGCACCCCACCGCGCATAGACGGACGCAGCATTGATTTCTCGCAACTCACCGAGCAACCGGGAGACGATCCTGTGCCGGTGTTTTCATTCATGGGTCGCCGTGAACAACATCCGCGGCAGGTGTCGTGCTGGATCACGCACACCAATGAGCGCACGCATGACGCGATTCGCGCCGGGCTTGACCGCTCACCGATGTTTACCGGTGTCATCGAGGGTGTGGGCCCGCGTTATTGTCCCTCGATAGAAGACAAGATCCACCGCTTTGCCGGCAAGTCTTCGCACCAGATCTTTCTTGAACCCGAAGGTCTGACGGTCTCCGAATTTTATCCCAACGGCATATCGACCAGTCTGCCGTTCGACGTGCAGCTCGCGGTCGTGCGATCAATTCAGGGGTTGAAAAACGCGCATATCACGCGGCCTGGTTATGCCATCGAATACGATTATTTCGACCCGCGTGGATTAAAAGCCTCATTGGAAACCAAGGCCATAGCCGGTCTGTTTTTCGCGGGCCAGATCAACGGCACTACAGGCTACGAGGAAGCTGCGGCGCAGGGTTTGCTGGCGGGCATCAACGCGGCATTGCAGGTTGCCGACAAGCCAAGCTGGCATCCGGGGCGGCCACAGGCTTATCTGGGCGTATTGGTGGACGATCTGATTACCCGCGGCGTGTCCGAGCCCTACCGCATGTTCACCAGTCGCGCTGAATACCGGCTGTCCCTGCGTGAGGACAATGCCGACCTGCGCCTGACTGAAATGGGGCGGCAGCTGGGCGTCGTTGACGACCTGCGCTGGGAGGCCTATGCGCGCAAACGCGATGCGATTGCCCTGGAGCAGGAGCGGCTGAAGTCCGTCTGGGTCAATCCGCAGATTGTACCGGTAACGCAAGCTATTGAATTATTTGGAAAAAATCTTGAGCGTGAGCACACACTCTCAGATCTGTTGCGACGTCCTGAAATCACTTATTCCGACTTGATGACTCTGCCTGGAGCGGGCCCCGGGATGAGTGATGAACAAGTGACCGAGCAGGTGGAAATCCAGGCCAAATATCAAGGTTACATCGAGCGTCAGCATACGGAAGTCGAACATCGCGCACAGCAGGAAGAACTCCCGCTGCCGCTGGATATTGACTATGCCCAGGTGCGCGGGCTGTCGATAGAAGTGCAGCAAAAACTCAATCACGCGAAACCCGAAACCGTCGGGCAGGCCTCACGCATATCAGGCGTAACGCCGGCGGCTATTTCCGTGCTGTTGGTACATCTGAAACGTGCGTCGCTCGCGCTGAAAAAAAGCGCATGAGTCTTTCGGAAGAACTGGCTGCAGGCATTGTTGCGTTGAATATCAACGTTGCGGCAGAGGCCCAGCAGCACATGCTGGCCTATCTGGCGCTGGTCGACAAATGGAACAAAGCCTATAACCTGACGGCAGTACGCGAACAGCAAAAGATGCTCACGCATCATTTGCTAGATTCGCTGTCCGTGTTGCCGCACGTAAGGGGCAGTCGGGTGCTGGATGTAGGCAGCGGCGCTGGTTTGCCGGGAATTCCGCTGGCCCAGGCCCACCCGGACTGGCATTTCACCCTGCTCGACTCCAGTCATAAAAAAACCACGTTTCTGCGTCAGGTGACCATCGAACTCAAGCTTACCAATGTCGAAGTTATCTGTAACCGGGTTGAGTCCTGGGAGCCGGCACAGCCGTTCGACACCGTGGTATCCCGGGCATTTTCAGATCTGCCGGAATTCCTGAAACTTGCCGGTCGCCTGTGTGCAAAGACTGGTGTCGTCATCGCAATGAAAGGCATATATCCGCACGAAGAACTCGCACAGCTGCCGGGGGATTTTTTGTTGCGTGACGTGGTTGCGTTGCAGGTTCCGGGCTTGAACGCGGAACGACATGCAGCTTTGCTGCAGCCGGCATCATGACCCGCATCATTGCCATCACTAACCAGAAAGGCGGCGTCGGCAAAACCACGACGGGCGTTAACCTGGCCGCCAGCCTCGCCGCAACCCACCGTAGGGTCTTGTTGGTTGATCTGGACCCGCAAGGGAATGCAACCATGGGCAGCGGTATAGACAAGCGCAGCCTGCAGGCAACCGTGTACCACGTGCTGCTTGGAGAGCAGGTCGTGGTCGATGTGCGCCAGCGGGCCGCTGCCGGTTATGACGTGTTGCCTTCGAATCGTGATCTGGCCGGCGCTGAAGTTGAACTGGTCAATATCGACCACCGGGAAACCCGGTTAAAAGATGCCCTGCAGGGAGTTGCCGCCGATTATGATTTCATACTGATCGATTGTCCGCCGGCGCTTAACCTGCTGACGGTGAATGGATTGACCGCCGCGCAGGCCGTGATGATTCCGATGCAGTGCGAGTACTACGCACTGGAAGGTTTGTCGGATCTGGTGGGGACCATCAAGCGGGTGCGTGAACATTTGAATCCAGGTCTGGAGATCGAAGGTCTGTTGCGCACCATGTATGACCCCCGCAACACGCTGGCACTGCAAGTTTCCGCACAGTTAATGCAGCATTTTGGTGACAAGGTTTACCGGACCGTGATCCCGCGCAACGTGCGCCTGGCGGAAGCACCGAGCCATGGGTTGCCGGTGCTGGAGTTTGATCGCACCTCCAAGGGCGCGCAGGCGTATCTGGCGCTGGCCGGCGAAATGCTCAATCGCACCCCGAAAATAGTATAACTTGTTGATTTTAAAGGATTTTTATGGTTAAGCCCAAAGGCCTGGGGCGCGGCCTCGATGCATTGCTGGGAGGTGACACGACATCTTCGCCCCGCAGCAGCAGCGGAGGCGATGCGGTAACCACACTGTCGATTGCGGCGCTGCAGCCGGGAAAATACCAGCCGCGCACACGCATGGATCAGGAGGCGCTGAATACGCTGGCCGCATCCATCAAAGCTCAGGGCATCATGCAGCCGATCCTGGTGCGTCCAATTGCTGGCGGCAAGCATGAAATTATCGCCGGTGAACGTCGCTGGCGCGCGGCGCGTATCGCAGGCTTAAGCAGCGTTCCCGTGCTGGTGCGTGAGGTGCCTGATCAACAGGCGCTGGCCGTGGCACTGATCGAAAACATACAGCGTGAGGATCTGAATGCACTCGAGGAGGCAACGGGCATTGCGCGCCTGATCAGCGAATTTGAACTGACCCATCAGGCGGTGGCGGATGCCATAGGCAAATCGCGTGCTGCAGTGACCAATCTGCTGCGTTTGCTCGAGCTGGCGCCACCGGTAAAAAACCTGTTGGGTGAAGGTCGACTGGAAATGGGCCATGCGCGTGCGTTGCTGGCCTTGCCGGCGCTGCGCCAGGTAGAACTGGCCAATGAGGCGGCAGACAAAGGCTGGTCTGTGCGTGAAGTGGAACAGCGAGTTGCCGCGGCACTGATCGTTCGTGCCGGTGCGCGCAGTCGCAAGCCGGTAGATCGTGATGTCAGCAGACTCCAGGAAAGCCTGGCAGAAAAACTCGGCACTCGAGTGCAGATCAAAACCCGACCCAAGGGCAAGGGGAGTCTGGTGATTGATTACTCCAGCCTTGATGACCTGGATCGCTTGATTTCGCGGTTGGCGCCGTGAGTGCACGGTTGGTGCGATGCAATACGGTTTGACGATATAGCTGCCTAACCAGTAAAATTCGGAAGTTTGCTCATAGGCACAGGGTGTTTTCACGCATAGAGAGCAGACCCATGCGTACCGCAATGCGGTGGCAGATATATGCAACTGCGGCATTGGGATTGCTGGCCGCTGTGTTTTTCGGTGTGCATGCCGCAGTGTCTGCAGTGTTGGGGGGCATCATCAACCAGATCGCGGATTTCGCGTATGCGATGCTGGTGTCAGGCAACAGGGTAAGAACAGCAGGGAACACGCTAAGGGCGCTGTTCCGCGGGGAAGCTGCCCGTATCGTGCTGATCGTGTTCCAGATGGGATGGGTGCTGATGTCCTACAAAGACATCGTGCACTACGCTTTTTTTATATCGTTCGTTGTCTCGGTGATTGTTTTCCGGATGGCGATTTTGGTCAAAGAATAAGATTTCAGGACAAGCAGAGATGGCCGCAGGACAGGAACTCACCCCGACCAGCTACATCAGTCACCATCTCACCAATCGCACGGTGTCCTTGGGCGATGGCCCCTTCTGGACGCTGCATCTAGATACTTTCTTCACGGCTGTTGCGCTCGGCATCTTTGGTTTTGGTTTCTTGTGGTGGATTGTGCGTGGTGCGACAGCTGGTGTGCCGAACAAACGCCAGGCCGTCGTTGAGCTGCTGATCGAATTTGTCGACAATCAGGTGAAGGGTATCTTTCACGGCAATCGTGCTTTTGTCGGGCCGCTGGCACTGACGGTGTTCGTCTGGGTGTTGTTGATGAATGCGATGGACTTCATTCCCGTTGATCTCGCCGCGTTGTTTACCGGTCACGTACTGCAACAGCACGAGTGGAAACCAGTGCCGACCTCTGATGTCAACACCACATTTGGGCTGGCACTGTCGATCTGGGGTTTGATGCTGTTTTACAACCTCAAAGTCAAAGGCATCCGCGGCTGGTCACATGAACTGTTCTGCACGCCGTTCGGCGCCAACCCGTTGTTGTGGGCGCTGAACTTCTTGTTCAATCTTGTCGAATACGTGTCGAAGCCGCTGTCGCACTCGCTGCGACTCTACGGCAATATCTACGCGGGCGAGATCATTTTCATGCTGTTGTGGATGTGGGCGGCCACAGGGTTGGTCGGCTCGGTATTTGGCGGCGTGTTGGCGCTGGGCTGGTCTATTTTCCATATTCTGATTGTTGTGCTGCAGGCCTATATTTTCATGATGCTCACCGCCGTTTACATGGCGATGGCGCACGAAAGTCATTAACCCACGTTTTATTGAAGTGTTGAAAAGGAGACTCTGATGGATAAGCTGCAACTCGTTGCTATGATCCAGGCGTATACCGGTATTGGTATCGGCCTGATGATCGGTCTGGGCGCCGCGGGCGCGTGTATCGGTATCGGTATCATGAGCGGCCGCTTCCTCGAAGGTGCTGCACGCCAGCCGGAACTGATGCCTCAGCTGCAGGCCAAGGTATTCCTGCTGCTCGGCCTGATCGATGCGTCGTTCATTATCGGTGTCGGCCTCGCGTTGTGGTTCGCCACCGGCAACCCCCTGCTCGCAAGTCTGAACTAAAAAGCTTGTTACGAACCGCAGTCTGTAGGGGAAAGCCATGAACCTAAACGTTACGATGTTTGCGCAGGCAGTCACGTTCTTCGCCTTCATCTGGTTTTGTAAAACGCTGATCTGGCCGTATCTGATACGCGCCATTGAAGCGCGCCAGAAGGAAATCGCAGACGGACTGGCTGCTGCCGAAGAAGGCAAGCAATCGCTGGAGCGTTCTGCAAAGCAGGCCGATGAAGCCATTGAGCAGGCTCGCAGGCGTGCCACTGAGATTCTTGCGCAAGCTGAGAAACGCGCCAGTCAGATGGTCGAAGAGGCAAAAACCACCGCCAAGACAGAAGGCGAGCGACTGGTTGCCGGCGCCAAAGCGGAAATCGATCAGGAAGTTTCCCGCGCCAAGGAATCGCTGCGCACCCAGGTTGCCGTGCTTGCGGTCGCCGGCGCCGAGCAGATCCTCAAACGGGAAGTTGATGCTAAGGCGCATGCGGACATGCTGACCGCGGTGCAGCGCCAACTCTAAAGCTGACCATGGCTGAACCAGTAACTATCGCCCGCCCCTACGCTGAAGCAGTATTCAAGCTCGCGCGTGAGCAGAACGCCTTGCCAAAGTGGTCGGACGCGTTGGCCAATCTCGATGCGGTGGTTGGCAATTCAAGTGTGCTCGCAATTATCAGCGATCCGAATATCAGCACAAAGCAGGTAGAAGATCTGGTGCTTGGTGTTGTTGGCGACAGCCTTGATGCCGGCATTGCCAAAGAGGCTCGCAATTTCATTCAGGTGCTGGTGCAGAATGGCAGGCTCGGTGTGACGCAGCAGATCCGTGACCTGTACGAAACCCTCAAGCGCGAGCAGGAAGGTGTGCTCGAAGCCCGGGTAATTTCAGCATTACCGATTAACGACGACCAGGTAAAAGCGCTGGTTACTACGCTGGAAACCAAATTCAAGCGCCGGATCACAACCAAGGTCGAAGTTGATCCGCTGCTCATCGGCGGCGTAAAAATCATCGTCGGCGACAAAGTTATCGATGCAACGGTGCGCGGCAGGCTGGATGCAATGGCCGCCACGCTTACCCATTAGGAGCGCAAGACATGCAACTCAATCCATCCGAGATCAGCGAACTCATCAAGAGCCGGATCCAGGGCCTGGGCGGAACCGCCGAAGCACGCACCCAAGGTACGGTGATTTCGGTCTCCGACGGCATTTGCCGCATTCACGGACTGGCCGATGTGATGCAGGGCGAAATGCTGGAGTTTCCGAAAAACACCTTCGGCGTCGCGCTGAACCTGGAACGCGATTCAGTCGGTGCGGTGATTCTGGGCGAATACGAACATATTTCGGAAGGCGATACCGTCAAGACCACGGGCCGCATTCTCGAGGTGCCGGTGGGACCGGAACTGGTGGGTCGCGTAGTTGACTCCCTGGGCCAGCCGATCGATGGTAAAGGTCCGATCAACGCCAAGTTGATGGACGTGATCGAGAAGGTTGCGCCAGGCGTGATTGAACGCAAGTCAGTGTCGCAGCCGGTGCAAACCGGATTGAAGGCTATCGATGCCATGGTGCCGGTCGGCCGCGGCCAGCGCGAGTTGATCATTGGTGATCGCCAGACCGGTAAGACCGCAGTCGCGATCGACGCCATCATCAACCAGAAGGGCAAGGACCTGATCTGCATTTACGTCGCGATCGGGCAGAAAGCATCATCCGTCAAAAACGTGGTGAGCAAGCTGGAAGAACACGGTGCGATGGAATACACCATCGTGGTTGCGGCAACGGCTGCAGAATCAGCCGCGATGCAGTTCATCGCGCCCTATTCCGGCTGCACTATGGGTGAATATTTCCGTGATCGCGGCCAGGACGCGCTGATCATTTACGACGATCTGACCAAACAGGCCTGGGCCTATCGCCAGGTGTCGCTGCTGCTACGCCGCCCGCCGGGCCGTGAAGCCTATCCCGGCGACGTGTTCTACCTGCATTCGCGCCTGCTCGAGCGCGCCGCGCGCGTCAACGAAGATTATGTTGAGAAGTTCACCAAGGGTGAAGTCAAGGGCAAGACCGGTTCGCTGACGGCGCTGCCGATCATCGAAACCCAGGCTGGTGACGTGACCGCATTCGTTCCGACCAACGTGATTTCGATTACCGACGGCCAGATCTTTCTGGAAACCGATTTGTTTAACGCCGGCATCCGTCCTGCGATCAATGCCGGTGTGTCAGTGTCGCGCGTCGGCGGTGCAGCACAGACCAAGATCATCAAGAAGCTGGGCGGCGGCGTGCGTCTGGCCTTGGCGCAGTACCGCGAACTGGCGGCCTTCGCGCAGTTTGCTTCGGACCTCGACGAAACCACCCGCAAGCAGCTTGAGCGCGGCCGTCTGGTGACGGAACTGATGAAGCAGCCGCAGTACGAGCCGCTGCAAGTCTGGGAAATGGCGTTGCTGCTGTATGCCGTCAACGGCGGTTATTTCGACGATGTCGATGTGAAGAAGGCGCTGGCTGCCGAGCGTTCGATGCGCGATCACATCAAGGCCAAATTCGGCGATCTGGTCAAGCACATTGAAGATACCAAGGATCTGACCAAGGACGGCGAAGAGAAGCTGACGGCGGCGATCAAAGACTGGAAACAAAACGGCTCCTATTGAGTTGCATCTAGAAATTCTATTTAATCGTTTAAAATCAATAAGTTAATACATGCCAGGCTCCAAGGAAATCCGCACCAAGATCAAGAGCGTGCAAAACACGCGCAAGATCACCAAGGCGATGGAAATGGTCGCGGCGTCGAAAATGCGCCGCGCGCAGGAACGCATGCGCATGTCACGGCCGTACGGCGAAAAAATCCGCAATGTCGCCGCGCACATCAGCCACGCCAACCCGGAATACCGCCATCCGTTTCTGATCGAGCGCAATTCGGTTAAACGCATTGGCATCATCGTCGTCACGACCGACAAGGGATTGTGCGGTGGCCTCAACACCAATGCCCTGCGGCTGGCGCTGAACAAGATCAAGGAATGGGAAGCACAGGGTGAGGAAGTTGAAGTCTGCACCCTTGGCAACAAGGGCCTGGGTTTCATGCAGCGCCTGGGGGCGACCATCTCCTCACAAGTCACCGGCCTGGGCGACAAGCCGCAGATGGACAAGTTGATCGGCGCAGTCAAGGTCATGCTCGACGGTTACATGGAAGACCGCTTCGATCGGCTGATGATCATCTATACCAAGTTCGTCAACACCATGAAGCAGGAAGCCGTGGTTGAGCAGTTGTTGCCGCTGTCCGGCGAAGCTTTGGGTGCACCCGAGGGCTCCTGGGATTACATCTACGAACCGGACGCCAAGGCGGTGCTGGACCAGGTGTTGACGCGGTACATCGAGGCACTGATCTACCAGGGCGTATCCGAAAACATGGCGTCGGAGCAATCGGCACGTATGGTGGCGATGAAGGCGGCGTCGGACAACGCCGGCAGCGTGATCGATGAACTGACGCTGATCTATAACAAATCGCGACAGGCTTCGATTACCAAGGAATTGTCAGAGATTGTCGGCGGCGCGGCGGCAGTATGACGCGGCGCCTGAACAGCGGGCGAGACTCACATACGTTATGCGTATGTGATGGGGAGACCAGATTGTTCAGAAGCCGCTGCAGTCTGATTGTTTGACCAAATTTTGATTTAGGGATTGACCATGAGCCAGGGAAAAATCGTTCAGTGTATCGGCGCGGTAATCGACGTGGAGTTTGCGCGCGATCAGATGCCACATATTTATGACGCGCTCAAGATGGACGGCACCGAGTTGACGCTCGAAGTCCAGCAGCAACTGGGTGACGGTGTGGTGCGCACCATTGCGCTGGGATCGTCTGACGGCATGCGCCGTGGCATGATGGTCACCAACACCGGCGGGCCGATCATGGTGCCGGTGGGTCCAGCCACGCTGGGACGCATCATGGATGTGCTCGGTCGGCCGATCGACGAAGTGGGCCCGGTCACATCCGACAAACACATGTCCATACACCGCAAGGCGCCGACGTTCGACGAATTGTCACCCTCGCAGGAACTGCTGGAAACCGGCATCAAGGTGATTGACCTGGTATGTCCGTTTGCCAAGGGCGGCAAGGTTGGCTTGTTCGGCGGTGCCGGTGTAGGCAAAACCGTGAACATGATGGAATTGATCAACAACATCGCCAAGGCCCATGAGGGTTTGTCGGTGTTCGCGGGCGTTGGTGAGCGTACGCGGGAGGGCAATGACTTCTATCACGAGATGATAGATGCCGGCGTCGTCAACAAGGACGATTTGTCGAAATCCAAAGTCGCGATGGTCTACGGCCAGATGAACGAGCCGCCGGGCAACCGCCTGCGCGTGGCGCTGACTGGTCTGACCATGGCCGAAGCCTTCCGCGACGAAGGTCGTGACGTGCTGTTCTTCGTCGACAACATTTACCGCTACACGCTGGCTGGCACTGAGGTTTCGGCGCTGCTGGGCCGCATGCCGTCAGCCGTGGGTTACCAGCCGACACTGGCCGAAGAAATGGGTCGGTTGCAGGAACGTATTACCTCGACCAAGACCGGTTCGATCACTTCGATCCAGGCCGTGTATGTGCCGGCCGACGATTTGACCGATCCGTCCCCCGCCACCACTTTCGGCCACCTGGATTCGACCGTCGTGTTGTCGCGCGATATTGCGTCCCTGGGTATTTATCCCGCGGTGGACCCGTTGGATTCCACTTCCCGTCAGCTTGATCCGAATGTGGTTGGCGAGGAGCACTACAACACGGCCCGTGGTGTGCAGGCGACCCTGCAACGCTACAAGGAACTGCGCGACATCATCGCCATTCTGGGCATGGACGAACTATCACCGGAAGACAAACTGGCCGTGTCACGTGCACGGAAAATCCAGCGCTTCCTCTCGCAGCCGTTCAGCGTGGCCGAGGTATTCACCGGCTCGCCCGGCAAGTATGTATCCCTGAAGGACACCATCAAGGGCTTCAACATGATCGTCAACGGCGAATGTGACGCGCTGCCGGAGCAGGCGTTCTACATGGTCGGTGCGATTGAAGAAGCGTTCGATAAAGCCAAAACGCTGTAGTAAACGGCAAGGATTCCTAAAATGGCTGAAGCAGTTCACACCATGCACGTCGATGTCGTCAGCGCGGAAGAGCAGATCTATTCCGGCGATGCAGAATTTATCGTGCTCCCCGGCGAAGCGGGGGAGCTCGGCATTTATCCGCGGCACACGCCGCTGATCACCCGCATCAAGCCGGGTGAGGTGCGCATCAAACCGGCAGGCGGTGGTGCAGAAGAGCTTATTTTTGTGGCCGGCGGCGTGCTCGAAGTGCAACCCAAGCTAGTCACAGTGCTGGCGGACACGGCGATACGCGGCGCTGATCTAGACGAAGCCAAGGCGACCGAGGCCTTGAAACAGGCCGAAGAAGCCCGCAAGAATGCGCAGGGCAAGCAGGAAGTAGCGACCGTCGAAGCCGAACTGGCCGTGCTGGCTGCGCAACTGGCAGCCATCCGGAAGTTGCGCGGCAAACGTTGATACCGCTGCGTACTTTAAATAATCAGGGCGGCTGCTAGCCGCCCTTTTTTGTCTTCGCGCCTGATGACTACTGCCCCTCTCGATGTGCTGGTCGTCGGTGGCGGCATCAACGGTTGTGGTATCGCCCGTGATGCTGCGGGTCGCGGCCTCTCGGTCATGCTGGTCGAGAAAAACGACCTGGGCGGCGCCACCAGCTCTGCCAGCAGCAAACTGATTCACGGAGGCCTGCGGTATCTGGAACAGTTTGAATTCCGTCTGGTTGCGGAAGCGCTGCGCGAACGCGAAGTGTTGTTACACGCAGCACCCCATCTCGTGCATCCCATGCGCTTCGTGATGCCGCATGTGCCGAAACTGCGTCCGGCGTGGATGATACGCACGGGGTTGTTTCTTTATGATGTGCTGGCGCGGCGGCAGACGCTGGCCGGATCCGCAGCCATTGATCTCGCACAGCCCCCCTATGACGACGGTCTGATCTCCGGACTACGGCGGGGATTTATCTATTCGGATTGCTGGGTCGATGACGCCAGACTGGTCATCGCCACTGCGCGCTCGGCTGTCGCATGCGGTGCGGTCATACGCAGCCGTACGGCTTGCACTGCATTACGCCGCGACAGATCATTTTGGCGGGCCACATTGCAACCGGCGCAGGGTGCTGCTGAGGAAATCTCGGCGAGGATGGTAATCAATGCTGCCGGGCCTTGGGCTAAAAGCTTCCTCACCGATATCGCGCAACTGGATGTGCCATTCGGACTGCGCCTGGTACAGGGCAGTCATATCATTGTGCCAAAATTGTACGAAGGCGAGCATGCATTCATCCTGCAGAATGATGATCGCCGGGTCATTTTTGCGTATCCCTATGAAGCGGATTACACATTGATTGGGACTACGGATGTTGAGTTGCCTGGAGCGCCGGAACATTGCAGTGCAAGCGATGAAGAGGTGCGCTATTTGTGCCGGGCGGTGAATCGTTATTTTCGGCGCGCGGTGAGTGAGCGGGACGTGGTGCACAGCTATGCTGGCATCCGTCCGCTGTTTGATGACGGCGCAGGCAATCCTTCCCAAGTGACCCGCGAATATGTGCTGCGCATGACGGGTAGCCCTGGTAAAGCAGCTCTGTTGTCGGTGTTCGGCGGCAAGATTACGACTTATCGTCGACTTGCTGAAGAAGCGATCGACACCCTGCAGCCGTGGTTTCCGCAAATGGGTGCGCGTTGGACAGCAGACGCGCTGCTGGATGGGGGCGATGTCGGCGCCGGCGGGCTGGCAGGGCTGCAGGACCAGGCCGCGCGCGAATACCCGTGGCTGCCGCAGCCGCTACTAACGGTACTGGTGCGACGTCACGGCACGAATCTCCGCGCAGTGCTAAAAGGAGCGACAACACTGGCCGACCTGGGCTTCTGTTTTGGCGCGAATCTTCATGCGCGCGAAGTGGACTGGTTCATGGCCCATGAGTGGGCGCAGACGGCAGAAGATGTGTTGTGGCGTCGCACCAAGTGCGGCCTGCGCCTTACCATGACGCAACAGCATGCGGTTACAGTCTATATGGAGCAACGCCTAAGTTGATGTTTATGCGATAATTTTCAAATGAACTTTCAAGTCGTCATTCTGGCCGCCGGCCAGGGCAAACGGATGAATTCAGACCTGCCCAAGGTCCTGCACCTGCTGGCAGGCAAGCCGCTGATCAGCCATGTGATTGCCACTGCGCGAGATATTGCCGCCGGGCAAATTTGCGTGGTGCATGGCCACGGCGGCGATCTGGTGCAGTCGACATTGTCCGGCAAGGATCTGGTTTATGCGCTGCAATCACCGCAACTGGGCACCGGTCATGCACTGCAGCAGGCTCTGCCCCGTTTGTCCGCAGATCCGGTGACACTGGTGCTTTATGGCGACGTGCCGCTGGTCAGTGCGGACACGCTGCGTACCCTGCTCGATGCCGCGGAAGAATGCGTGGCCGTGCTGACAGCAGAACTGGACGATCCTACGGGCTACGGGCGCATCCTGCGCAACAAGTCCGGCCGCGTGACGGGCATCGTCGAACAGAAAGACGCCACTGCGGCACAGCAGCGTCTCGTCGAAATCAATACCGGCATCATGGCGCTGCCCACCGCGCGGCTGGAACAGTGGCTGTCAAAACTGCAGAACAACAATGCGCAACAGGAATATTACCTGACTGATGTCGTTGCACTCGCGGTCAAGGACCGCGTCCCTGTTTTCGGCATCAAAGTCGCGGACGCCAGCGAGATCCAGGGCATCAACAGCCGCGCGCAGCTGGCGCAGCTGGAACGTACTTATCAATGGCAGCAGGCGACGCAGCTGCTGGATACCGGCGTGACACTGGTAGATCCCATGCGTTTTGATCTGCGTGGCACGCTGCATTGCGGTCGTGATGTGCAGATCGACGTCAACTGTGTGTTTGAGGGCGAAGTCAGCCTGGCCGATGGCGCCAGCATAGGTGCCAATTGCGTGCTGAAAGACGCGGTAATAGGTGCCGGCACGCGTATCGAACCATTTTCACATCTAGATGGTGCGCAGATCGGCGCGCAATGCCGCATCGGACCCTATGCACGCATCCGCCCTGGCACGCGCCTGGCAGCGGAAGTGCACATCGGTAATTTTGTTGAAATCAAGGCCAGTGATATTGGCGATGGTTCCAAGGCCAACCACTTGTCCTATGTCGGCGATTCCACGGTCGGTCGCAACGTCAACATCGGCGCGGGCACGATCACCTGCAACTATGATGGTGCAAACAAGCATCGCACTGTCATTGAGGATGATGTGCATATCGGCTCAGATGTGCAGCTGGTGGCGCCGGTGCGTATTGCTCGCGGGGCAACCGTGGGTGCGGGTACGACAGTGTGGAAAGACACTGCGGCAGGCGGTTTGATCATCAATCCCAAAATCCAGGAAACCCGCGCGAGCTGGCAACGTCCGCGCAAAGTGGCAAAAAACAAGTAATGACAGGACGGTGCTGACGCATGTGCGGAATAGTGGGCGCTATCGCCGGGCACGATATCGTACCGGTGTTGATTGAGGGGCTCAAGCGGCTCGAATACCGGGGTTACGATTCTGCGGGTATTGCCGTAATCAATGGCAGCCTGCGGCGGGTACGCAGCACCGGACGCGTAGCCGAGCTGGAACGCCTCGCGCAGGCAGATCAAGTTAGTGGTTGCATTGGCATCGCACACACCCGGTGGGCCACGCATGGCGTGCCTTCAGAGTGCAATGCCCATCCTCACGTGTCTGGTGGCATATCCGTGGTCCACAACGGGATCATTGAAAATCACGAAGAAATGCGCAAGAAACTGCGCGAGCTCGGTTACCTTTTTGTATCCGAGACGGATACCGAAGTCATTGCTCATCTGGTTCATCAGCACATGAAGCTATGCGGTGATTTGTTTGAAGCGGTACGCCGCAGTCTGAGTGAGCTGGTCGGTGCGTACGCGATTGCAGTCATCAACGAAACCGATGACCAGCGGTTGATTGTGGCGCGCATGGGCGCCCCCCTGCTGCTGGGACTGGGTGATGGCCAGAACTTTGCGGCTTCCGACGCTTCGGCACTGGTGCAGGTCACGCAACGCGTGGTTTATCTCGAAGAAGGCGATTGCGCGGAGCTGACTCGCGACCATGTGCGAGTGGTTGATGTTGCCGGCCAGTCGGTGCTGCGTCAGGAGCAAATTACCGAGTTGACGGCCGAGGCCGTCGAACTCGGACCGTACCGGCATTTCATGCAAAAAGAAATTTTTGAACAGCCGATGGCCGTGGCCAACACGCTGGAAATGATGACCAATGCCCGCGCCGTAATGCCTCAGTTGTTTGGCGCAGACGCAGAAAAAATATTAAGTAAAATCAACGGGTTAGTGATATTGGCTTGCGGTACCAGCTATCACGCGGGCATGGTGGCTCGTTACTGGATCGAGGCAATGGCCGGGCTGCCGTGCAATGTCGAGATCGCCAGTGAGTACCGTTATCGGGAAACCTATAACGATCCCGATACGCTGGTGGTGACTATTTCGCAATCGGGCGAAACAGCGGACACCCTTGCAGCTTTGCATTATGCGAAGCAGCGCGGTCATCGGCACAGTCTGGCCATTTGCAATGTTCCGGAGTCTGCGCTCTTGCGCGCCTCCGATCTGCGGTTTCTGACGCGCGCCGGTCCGGAAATTGGTGTGGCATCAACCAAGGCATTTACCACCCAACTCGCGGCATTGGTGATGCTGACCATGGTGCTGGCCAAGCAACGCGGGCAGCTGACACCTGAACGTGAGTCTGAGTTGTTGCACGCATTGCGGCATTTGCCGGCGGCGTTGACCCATGTGCTGCAGGTCGAACCACAAATTGCAGTGTGGGCAGAACGATTTTCAGGGAAACAAAACATGCTGTTTCTCGGGCGCGGCATACATTATCCGATTGCCATGGAAGGCGCGCTGAAGCTGAAAGAGATTTCTTACATACACGCAGAGGCCTATGCCGCGGGCGAACTGAAGCATGGCCCGTTGGCGCTGGTAGACAGAGATATGCCGGTAATTGCAGTGGCACCCAGAGATGCACTGCTGGAGAAGCTCAAGTCGAATTTGCAGGAAGTGCGGGCGCGTGGCGGCGAATTGTATGTCCTAGCAGATCAGGATACCCGTTTCGAATCCAGTGACGGGATGCATGTAATCCAGATGCCCGACCATGCCGGCTTGCTGTCGCCCATCCTGCACACTGTGCCGCTGCAGTTGCTGGCATATCACACGGCATTACGCCGCGGGACCGACGTCGATAAGCCCCGTAATCTGGCTAAATCAGTGACCGTAGAATAACGTGCGGGCGTAGTCAGGTTTTTCGGCGCGGCTTGCGTCCCGATTTTGCCGCCAATGGGTCATAGATAAAGCGCGGCAGCACATGCAACAGGCGTGCAACGATGGCCATCTGCCAGGGAATTACTGCATAGGTCTTGCCGCTTGCGATGATCGCAGAGATTTTTTCTGCGGCAGTCTCTGCAGTCATGATGAAAGGCATGCGATATGGATTGTGAGCGGTCATCGCGGTGACGATGTAACCCGGGCAAATGGTGATGACCGAGATGCCGGTGCCACGTAGTTCCACGCGCAGGCTTTCCAGATAGCTGATTGCTGCCGCTTTCGAGGCGGAATAGGCACCAGAGCCTGGCAGGCCACGATAACCCGCAACACTGGCAATGCCCACCAAGACACCGTGTCCACGTTCGCGCATTGCTGCGATGTACGGCTGGAATGTATTGACCATGCCGATCACGTTAATGTCGAACACATCACGGAACGGCTGTTCATCTTCGGGTAGTTCGGTCAGGGTGCCAATACTGATGCCGGCATTGGCGATAACAATGTCAGGCGCGCCGTGTTTCGCCATAAAGCCGGCAGCTGCAACGCGCAAAGCAGCAGAGTCGCGTACATCTGCGGCATGTACTGTGCAGCGGTCTGGAAACTGCTCCGCCAGCCGGTCAAGCTCTGCGGTGCGGCGTGCGACAAGCCCCAGGGTTGCCGCACGGGAAGCGTAATGACGCGTCAGCGCGGCGCCCAAGCCGCCGGAAGCGCCGGTGATTACGATACGGCTGGGAGTCGTGTCAGTCACGCTCTGCGCGCCGTGGGGTCAGTGTGCGGTTGCCTGATGCCGTACCCGCTGCACCAGGCCGTCCAGTATGGCGATCATGCCGTCCAGGGATTCAGCCATGCTGCCGGATGTCAGGTAACGGCCCTGAACTACGAGTGATGGCGTGCCGGTGACCTTGTAGGCGCGCGACTGCTTTGCCGCTTCCGCCAGCTTTTGCGTTACCTGTGTTGAGTTGTAGGCCTCATCCCAGCGCTCACGGGCAATACCGTTATGCATAGCCCACTCAGACATGACGTCGGGTTTGCTCATGGCCAGCTTCCCGACGTGGTAGTCGTGATAGACGCGCTGATGCAGACGTTCCGTTTCGCCTAGCACCTCCAGCGTGTAATAAATGCGCGCATGTGGTGCCCAGCTGTCGCGCAGCACGGCGGGGATGCGTCGAACCGTAACGTCAGCTGGTTTGCGACCGATCCAGCGTTCCAGCGCGGGTTGCAGGTTGTAGCAATGCGGGCAGCCGTACCAGAAAAAATCGATGACTTCGATGCCGGTGGTGACGCTGACCGGCTGCGGGTTTTCTATGACCCGGTAATCAATTTCAGCGCGCAGCACTTGCTGGGCAGCGGCGCCGGAAACAACAGAGAAAAACAACAGCGTGAGCGCACAGGTGAGTCGCCATGCCCGTGCGCACAGCATGTTTATTTGCTCCCTTTCCCTTTCCGGGACTCGGCTACAAGCTCGTCAACAACCTGAAAAAACCGGCCATAGTCGAGGCCGCCGCCAGCACTAGGAGTCATCGACGGCGCGGTCAGGTATTTGCCGTCAATTACCAGGGCGGGGGTACCCGGGATGTCGAATTTGCGAGTCAGCTCAACGGATCGTTGAGTGCGACCGTTGACGCCGAACGAATTGTAGGTATCGGCAAATTTTTTGCGATCTACGCCTTTGCTTGCCGCCCAGTCAAAAATGGCATTGGCATCCTGTAGCCGCTCGCGTTTTTTGTGCAGCGTGGCGAACATTTCCTGATGCAGTTTGTCGACCAGGCCCATGGCCTCAATGGTGTAATAAGCCCGGGTCAGCGGTACCCAGGATTCCTGAAACACCGCGGGAACGCGCCTAAATTCGATATCTGCGGGTTTGCGTTTGAGCCAGGCTTCAAGTGAGGGCTGCAGGTTATTGCAGTGCGGGCAGCCATACCAGAAAAATTCCAGCACCTCGACTTTGCCATTGTTGTCAGTCGGCTGGGGCGGGCGCACCAGCGTGTAATCCTTGCCGGCGGTCAATTGCGCGGCATGCGCCGCAGTAATCAGGCACAGACTGAGGCCTGCAGCCATTAGCGCACGTCGGGATTGGGAAATTAATCGCATCACATCTCCAGAAAGGGTTATCTGTCGGAGTCGCGCACCTTGATCAGCGTGGTGTCGATGCCGTTCTTCTTCAGAGTGTCGCGAGTCCGATTCAGTTCCTCGACGCTGCGATATGGGCCGAGGCGAACACGGTGCCATACGCCGCGCTCAGGCAGCGTCGTGGTCTGGATCAGGGCCTGCATGCCGATCAGCGCCAGCCGGGCCTTCAGGTTGTCGGCATCAGGTGCGTTTTGAAAGGCCCCGGCCTGCAGGAAAAAGGACTCCTTGGACGCGGCCTTGGTTTCGCGTACTTGCTGGTCGGTTGCCGGCTCTTCGACGCCAGGCAGGATTTTATAGAAATCGAAGCGTGGCTTGATTTCGGCGCCCTTGCCGTTTTTGTCTGCAGGTTTCGCGGTTTCAACCGGCGTGGTTTTTGCCGGATCGGGTTTGGCTAGCGGTGCCTTCTGCTGAAACGGATTGGGCATTTTATTGATGTACCAAGCGACGCCCAGCGCAATGCCCAGACCCAGCACCAATCCGATCAGGATGCCGATAAACAGCGATCCCCCGTTGCTGCGGGTAGTGTTTTTGCGTTCGTTACTTTTGTAGTCTCTGCTCACGGTCGCAATCTTACATTTTTTCGGGGGCGGTCACACCCAGCAGCGCAAGGCCATTGCGCAATACTTGACGTACCGCTAGCGCCAGCGCCAGTCGCGCTGCTTTCAGCGCCTCCTCTTCCACCAGAAAACGCTCGGCATTGTAATAGCTGTGAAATTCACCGGCGAGTTCTTTCAGGAAAAAGGCGATGCTGTGCGGCGCCAGATCACGGGCGGCTGCCTCGATGATGTCCGGATATTCCATCAAACGCTTCAACAGCACCGATTCATGCGGTGTAACCAGCGGCGAAGGATCGGCGCCGTGCAGTGCATCTTCTTTGCCATCCCACTGCTGCAGTACGCTACACACACGGGCATGAGCATACTGGATGTAATAAACCGGATTGTCATTGGTTTGCGACTTGGCGAGATCCAGATCGAAATCCAGATGCTGGTCACTTTTGCGCATTACGTAGAAAAACCGCGCGGCATCATTGCCGACTTCCTGTCGCAACTCGCGCAAAGTGACGAACTCACCCGATCGCGTCGACATTGAAACTTTCTGTCCCTGGCGGTAGAGCACGGCAAACTGCACCAATGCGATATCCAGACGAGACGGATCCTGGTCCAGCGCTGCCAGGGCGCCTTTGACCCGCGAAACATACCCATGGTGATCGGCGCCCCAGACATCGATTACCCGGTCATTACCGCGCGCAAATTTGTCGAGATGGTAGGCAATGTCGCTGGCGAAATAAGTGTGCTGCCCGTTTTCCCGCTGCACCACGCGATCCTTCTCATCGCCATAATCACTGGAGCGGAACCATTTTGCGCCATCGCGAATATAGATGTGGCCACGCTGCTCGAGGTCATGCACTGCTTTTTCGACACGTCCGGAAGTAAACAGGGAGCGCTCAGAGAACCATTCATCGAAAGTAATCCCGAACTCGGCCAGATCGTTCTTACAATCCGCCAGTTGCTGATCCAGTGCATGGCTGTGCACACGCTCATAGTCAGCGCCTAGCAGGCGTTTAGCGTTGGCGATCAGATCATCCAGGTGCTGCTCAGGCTCGGCCGCGACATCGGCCGCACCTGCGGCCGCCTCGGTCCATGACCGGTGCAGGTGTGCGTGATCGGTGCTGCGTAACTCCGCTGCCATGGTGCGCACATAGTCGCCTTGATAGGCGTTGGGGGGGAATTGGATGGTTTCGTCCCCCAGTTCGAGATAACGCAACCAGGTTGACAGCGCGAGGATGTCCATCTGGCGGCCAGCGTCGTTGACATAATATTCGCGCGATACGTCGAATCCCGCTGCCTCCAATATGCTGGCGACGCTGGCGCCGTAGGCCGCACCGCGGCCATGGCCCACATGCAGCGGGCCGGTTGGGTTTGCAGAAACAAACTCCACCTGCGTTTTGCGCCCTTGTCCGTAGTTGCTTGTACCGTATCGTTCGCCGGCGCCCAGTACCCGACTAACCACTTGTTGTTTGTAAGATTGTTGCAGGAACAGGTTGATGAAGCCGGCGCCGGCGATCTCGGCTTTTTCGAGATCAGGAGATACAGGCAGCGCGTTTACCAGTTGCTGGGCAATCGCGCGGGGATTGCCGCGCAGCTCTTTGGCCAGCTGTAACGCGATGTTGCAGGCGAAATCACCGTGCTGTGCCTGCTTGGGCCGTTCGAGCAGGATGGCGGCGGTGCTGGCGGGCGCCACTTGTTCGAGTGCGTGCCGGAGCAGATCAGTCAGCAACGTTCGGGCATCAGCAGGCGCGGTAGTCATTTCAGGGTTGTAAGGTTGCGCAGGGCAACAAGGATAGTGGCGACAGCCCTAAGGCTGCGGAAAAGGGGCGAATTTTAGCATGTTGCCCAGACGCGGCCGGGTCAGAACTCCACCGGATCTACGTCCAGCGACCAGCGCGCCGCGGTGCTCTTGGTATTTGCGAGCTGCGGCTGCCATGCATTCAGGAAAGCGCGCAATTCAGTGCGCGACCGCGATTGCACTAGCAATTGGGCGCGTTCGCGTCCGGCCTTGCGCATCATGTTGGCCGGCACCGGATCGTAGACGGTTACGGCAGGCTCCAGGCGATAGGCCGCCTGGGCCGCTTGCGTCAGAAACTGCAGCGCGGTTTTGAGCTCACGTGCCTCGGCTCGCAGCAGTGCCTGATGGACGTAGGGCGGAAACCCGGCCTGCTGTCGCTCGGCGAGCTGGCTGCGGGCAAAAGCGTCGAAATTTTGACTGCGTAGCGCGGTGTACAGCGGATGCTCGGGAAACTGGGTTTGTATCAGCACGGCCCCGGCTGTTGCGCCGCGGCCAGCGCGGCCGGAGACCTGGGTCAGCAGCGCATACAGACGCTCGGCGGCTCGAAAATCATTGCTGTAGAGCAGGCTGTCGGCGTTGATGACGCTGACCAGATTCAGGTGCGGGAAGTCATGGCCTTTGGCCAGAATCTGAGTGCCCACCAGGATGTCAACTTCGCGGTCCTGGATGCGTGCGCGCATGTCCTGCCAGGCGCCCTTGCGCCGTGTCGTGTCGCGGTCTACGCGCAGGATGCGCGCTTGCGGGAAGTGCCGTGCAAGTGCGGCTTCGATGCGTTGGGTACCCTGCCCGACTGGCGCCAGATCGGCGTCGCCACAATCGGGGCAGCTGGGCGGCACCGGGCTGTCATGGCCGCAATGGTGGCAGCGCAGTCGACGGTCGCGCAAATGCAGCACCAGCCGTGCTGAACAGCGCTGGCAGTCGGACATCCACCCGCAACTGCCGCACATCAATACGGGGGCATAACCGCGGCGATTGATGAACACCATGCTTTGCTCGCCGCGGGCGATGCGCTCAGCGATTGCGGCGATGACCTGGCTGGAAAGACCGTCTGCCGGCTGTTGCTGGCTCAGGTCGACACAGGAAATCACGGGCAACCCTGCCTGGATACGATTGCTCAGCTTCAGCAGACGGTAACGCTGGTCTACGGCGTTGCGGTAGGTTTCCAGCGCGGGAGTGGCGGAGCCCAGCACCACAGGGACGCAGGCCTGGCGGGCACGTACCACGGCGAGGTCTCGCGCCGAATAACGAAAACCTTCACCCTGCTTCAGCGAAGTGTCATGTTCTTCATCGACGATGATCAGGCCCAGCGCCGGCAACGGCGTAAATACCGATAGCCGGGTGCCGAGTACGATGCGTGCGCGTCCGGACCGCGCAGCTTGCCAGCGTTCAGCGCGTGTGCCGTCGGCCAAGCCGCTGTGGAGGGTGGAAACTGGAATACCGGGGAAGCGCGCGACCACCAGCGATTCCAGTTGTGGCGTCAGAGCGATCTCCGGTACCAGCAAAAGGACCTGGGTGTCACGCGCCAGCGCAGTGGCGATTGCATGCAAATACACTTCGGTTTTGCCACTGCCCGTGATGCCCCATAGCAGCATGGTCTGATAGGTGCCCAGCGCTGCACAGATAGCTTCAACGGCTGCTGCCTGCTCTGCAGAGAGCTGTGGTGCTGGCCCCGGCGCGCTGGCAATCGCAACAGGCGCTGCAGCTGCTGCAGGTTGCGCCCAGCCCTGTGCGATGAATTCCTTGAGCGCATTGCGTGTTGCAACACCTGCTGCGGAGATCTCGGCATGCGGGACAGCAGCCTGACTTTGCAGCATGCCGAGCAGTCTGCGCTGTGCTCGCGCCCGTGGCGGCAGCATGTCCGCAAGCAGTGCGGTGCCGGTTGCTGTCAGCGCGTAGGCGTCGGGTGTTTCCTTGCGGGTACGCACACGGCGCATGGCTGCGGGCAATGTGGCCATGACGACGCTGCCCAGTGGATGCACGTAATACTCGGCGGCGAATTTGAGCAGGCGTAAATCGTCGCGGGACAACAACGGGGTATCGTCCAGCACGGATAGTGCTGATTTGAGCGTGCCTTCCGGCGCGGCGCTGATATCCGGCTTGCCGACGATGATGCCGATCAGTTTCTGTCGGCCAAACGGCACCAGCACCCGCATGCCAATCTGTACTGCCGGATCGTCACAGCGGTAATCAAACAGGCGTGCCAGCGGTACATCCAGTGCAACACGGATCAGGCTCATCTGAGAATTCGGTAAGTTAGCGCACGGAGTTCAGCTGAATTTTCAAAGTAGCGGTTAACTTGCTCGTAGGAAACGGTTTTTAGCTGTTCTAGCCTGTGGATAACCTTGTTGATTAAACATCGGGTCGGATTTTCCTGTGCGGTGCTAGCGAGCAGTCTGTAGCATTTTTTAAAAAATATCAATATAATCAATAGGTTATGCGAGGTCACCTGCGTGAGCGTAACTGGTCTGGCACGGCACCGCTAACTCCTTGCTGTGCATAAGCTTTTTGTGGCTTATGCCACCGACGTCTCCCCGCTTTCAGTAGCATTCGGCTTTAGAGTCCGGGGGTTAATGTAGCGGATTTCACAGCCAGTTGTCTGGCATAGGCTGATGGCGTCATGCCACCCAGTGATTTCTTTGGTCTTTCAT